>Ga0308019_10000350_pt1 | contig 28905 bp, 27 predicted proteins | sample Neamet284_FD_203135 | JGI IMG/M metagenome (GOLD analysis project Ga0308019, IMG submission 203135) | Marine microbial communities from water near the shore, Antarctic Ocean - #284 | ecosystem: Environmental > Aquatic > Marine > Unclassified | place: Southern Ocean | collected 2014-10-01
TCATTGCAACCTTCCCCGAAAAGATGCAACATGCCGACTCGGTTTTCCTTGTCCGTAATGGCCGTGCCTACATGCGCTCAGCTGCGGCACTGCGCAGCCTGTTGTACCTCAAGTGGCACTACCGTATGTTGTTCCCTCTCGGTTGGATCATTCCTCTGCCGCTCCGGAACATCGTCTATCGGCTTCTGGCCAAATACCGCCACATATTCTTCGCCAAACCTGAAATGTGCATCTTTCCGAGCCTCGCCCCCTAATCATAGGCCCAAGAACCAAAGGAGTGCTTGGCTTGGGTTCTCTTTATGAGCCATACATGGGTGATTGACTCCAACTGCTTTATCCATCTTGGTTCGATGGCACCAGATGGTTTTCTGAAAGATTTTACCGCTCTGAAAAACTCTGGCCGTCATGAATTCTTGGTCACGCCAGGCGTCCATAACGAAGTGCGTACCGTTCGTTTCCAACGGTGCAAGAACAAACCTGTCTTGCTCACGTCATTGGAAGCAGTGCTGACGACGGTAAGCGTCGATGAGGCCCAAATCAGAGGTTTAGCGAACCTCATCGGTGAAAGAGCATCACCACAAGATGTCGATTTGTCCCTGATGGTCTTGGCTTCTCAACTCACCCGCGAAGGGCGAGAAGTCGTCTTGGTGACTGATGACTTCAAGATGACAACGACCGGTGAAAAAGCAAACCTTGGCTACACCACATGCCCCCCATCGACCTTTATGCAGCGCCTTGCAGAACTTGGCCCTTCGAAAACACGCTCAACATTCAACAGCCTCTCTCGAAGGATCCGTGCAGCAGAAATGCGATATGCCATCAGTCGCGTCAATGAATACGACATACAAGCGAAGTTGACTTGGATGGTTGATTCGCTTATTTCCGGCCCAAAAGCCAAAGCGTCAACACCACGTCAGGATGCGCCTGATACAGCCGATGACGTTGATGTCATCCTTTCTTCCGCACTTCGACGCTGTTTGAACGGTGAACAAATCAAAGCAAAACACAGGAAGCAACTTGGCAATTTGCCAGAGATCTGTGCGCCAATGGTTGCGTTGGATGCCCACTTGAGCAGTCTTTCAACAAAGTCATACTCCAATGATGTCGAGGGTGCCTACCGAATGACATTGTTAGCATTGAGTGAAGGTTTGGAGGCCGTCGGACTCGGATTAGCACCGCTTGGTGAGCACTCTGCGGAATTAGCCAACACCGCTATTGCTGGTTTTATTCAAAGAACAGAAACCGCGTTGGGTCTCATGGCTAAGATGAGCGGTCAACGCGAATCAGCGCGACTTCATCTCTCTAGGGCGCTCCAAGCAGCCACCCTCATCGATGATAAATTCGCTGAGATGCACGGTATGCATCAATTGGGTCTGTTGGCGACGGGTTCCGATGATTGGGAACGAGCTGCACGTCTTTTCGAAACCGCCGACAGGCAAGCTCAGTCAATCGACAGCAACCGTTTGCCTTACCTTGTTCTTTCAGGCATCAACCGCCATCTCAATCATGACTTTGAACTCGCAAAGAATCACATCCAAGCAGCTCAATCGCTGGTGATGGCGGATAAAGCAGCAGCCTGCGATGCGTTGACTGATATTGGGACATCGCTTCTTTCAATCGATCAACCTGGTTTGGCTCTTGAGATCCTCGATGAGGCAATGGAATGTGCGCTTGAAACAGAACAACTGGAGCAGTTGGATGCCTTGGCAGAACGTTTGTTGATGGCCAATGCAGCTATGACTCAGATTGACACGCTCCATCATGACGGTTTGCGAGATTTACTCGATGGCCTAAACACGATTGCAGAGGCGTCCCATGAGGCTTTTCAAGCAAAGATCGATTCGATCGAACAGCGCGCTGACCTCCACATGAAGCCGCTCGAAGACACTTGGAGTGATTGGCAACCAGCTGACCGTTTGGTTCCTGAGGGGGAAGCATTGACCGTTGTCCGTTCAGAAGTTGATGAACATGAACACACGCTGATTGTGGTTCACCACGGAATCCTAGGTGCCCTTGGACTGTGGTTGCCCGAAGGCCGACTTCCTGTGAGTCCAGGTCACCTTCTCTCACTGGGCTCGAGTCGAGTCAAAGTTGCAAAACCCCCAGTGGCTCTTCAAGAACAACATCGAATCCGTGGTATCGTTGCCATCGAGGATGCTTCGGCATTGGATTTCATCGTTCCAACCGACGCCATGACGGGTCAAGATTGAATTTAGAAACCTGTAAGGTCAATGGTGTACCTCACGCCTACGAGGACAAGAATGGTGAGGAAACCTCTCATGATGGCTGGTTCAGACAACCGTTTGATTCCGAACACCGCTCCCGTGCGTGCTCCGAAAAAGGCCAAGGCTGCCAAACCTCCGAGGAACTTCCAGTCACTGATCAGTTGTTGAATCGCTTCAGAAGGCAGGACGGCAAGGTGGGCGAGGATGGCGACTGGGGTGACGGCCATCATGAAATGCAAACTGCTGCCAATGGCCTGCCTCGGTCCAAGGTATGCAAACGTCCGCACAATCGGTACGTACACGACACCCGCTCCGATGGCCAAGACGCTGGAAAGAACACCACCAACGGCGGCCCCCATTCGCAACGCGAAGACCTTGACTGGACGTCCAAGCACTGCTTTACGTTCATCCTCTTCGACGTGCATTTTTGAGATGGTTTTGATAATGGCCCAGAGAACCATTGCTAAACTTAATGTTTTGAACACCGTGTCCAAATGAGAACCAAGCAGTGTGACGATCATGACACCGATGAGAGCTCCAGGTATGGCACCAACCAAGCCAGTTTTAACAACTGCATCGTCGACAAATCCTTTCCGTCGGTGAGCAAGTCCGCTGCCATAACTGACAACAGCTGTGAGTGTGAGTGATACGGCAATGATTCGCCCATCAATGGCCCATCCGGCTCCGTAATGCAAAATCGGGACAAAGAGCATTCCGCCGCCCATGCCCAGTGGGGCAAATGCAAATGCAATCAGGAACACACCGAGGCCGATTATGAGCATGACTTCAATCGACATTCTGGCGCACCTATGCCCGCCATAGCCGCATGCTTGATGATGTTGTCTAGGCGACCTTCAACCGCAGAATTGATAGGTTGGGGGGCCCTCCTAAGGCCATGGTTGTCCTGTTGTTCGTTGGTTTCTTCGGGCTCCTCGTGGGCACACTGGGGATGCTTTTTCTCTGGAGTTCTTGGAACCGTTTGGTCAGTTTGGAATTAAATGTTCTTGATGCATGGGCAGATTATGAAAGTGAGGTCCAAAAAAAGTACGAAATGCTCCCAAGCCTGCATAACATCGTAAAGGGTTATGCTGCTCACGAACTCCAGTTCTTCGAACAACTCTTTGTTGCTCGTCAGGCAGCATCGGGTGCCTTATTGGCTCAAAACATCGGACAATTGAATCAAGCACAAGGGGCGTTGGCTCAGTTGACGCCAAGTTTCAATGCACTCTCTGAAGCCTATCCTGAGGTAAAAGCAGATCGTATGTTTCTTGACCTAAGTCAAAGATTAGTCGTTCTTGAGCAAGGATTGGGTGAACGCCGTGAATTTTACAACTCTGTTGCAACTTCATACAACAAGGCCATTCAAATGATCCCAACAAACATTGTGGCTGGAATCAAAGGATGTAAGACACGATTGCTCATCGATGTACCTGATGCAATGCATGAGAACTATGTGATCACATTTTGATTTCAATCCCGAACAACAATTCAATAATCTGGTGGGCCGATGTTTCTGGTTTTTGGTTCAAATCCTCTCGCTGTTCGTCTCAGCCGTTGGTGTGCTCAACGCCAACGCTGTGTCCTCATCGGCTTGGCTGAAACTCTTCCAGATACCGAACCGATTGAACAATGTGACATTATCGCGCTGCCTGAACCCATGATGCTCTCCTCCCTTCCACTTGATGCACGAAAACCGACTGCGATTTTGTTGATCGATCCAAACGCTCTCTTAGGAGAGGCGCCCATCGAGGCGATACGAAACCATTGGGGTGACGTACCAATCCTAACGACCTTGCCGCTGGAAGGCGACGGTGTTGATTTGATCAGCGTTGACGATGTTTCTTTCACAGCCATGCAAGATCGCATTCGTTCTTGGGAGCGAAAGGATGGAGCCTCGGTGCTCCATCACTACCTTTCCTCAGTTCCTGCCGGTTCAGTTGTTGCAATCTTTTGTCACGACAATCCTGATCCAGATGCTCTTGGTGCTGGTTTGGCCATGTTTGAACTCGTTAAATCGATGGGTCTTGCACCTAAGTTGCTCTATGGAGGGCTTGTCGAACACCAACAAAACCGAGCCATGGTCAGTGTTCTAGAAATTCCAGCTCGACGTTTGATTCTCGATTGGGAGGTGAACGATGTGCTCACTGACGCTGCTGTGGTCGTAACGGTTGATTTCCACCGCCCAGGTGCAAACAACATCTTGCCGGACGATTGTGTGCCTCACATTGTCATCGATCACCATGCTTCAGAAGGCGTTGCTGCAGATTTAGCGATGGTGCACCCAGAGTTTTCCGCCACATCTTCACTTGTTGCAAGCCTCTTGATGCAACTTGATTTCGAGATGACACCTCGCATCGCCACGGGTCTGGCCTTTGGGATTCGTACCGACACTCTTGGGTTCACTCGACAATTCAATCCAGTTGACATCCGTGCACTTTCGTGGCTTAATGCGTGGGTCGATTCCGACATGATGCGCTCTATAGAAGAGCCACCACGGTCCATGGCTACACTTGAAGCTTTTTCTGAAGCCCTGAACGCTCGTCAACAAATTGGAACAACGCTCCTCGCTCCATTAGCGACCTTGCCGAATCGGGATGCGCTTGCTCAAATTGCTGATTTCCTTTTGCCGACCGAGGGTGTCAATTCTGTGGTGGTGTTTGGAACCCGCAGAGGTAAAGTGATCTTATCAGCGCGCACCACTGATGAACAACTGCACCTTGGAAAGGTCTTTTCAGAACGTTGGGGCAATGGCCAATCGGGTGGTCATAAAGCGCTTGCAGGGGGTCAAATTCTCTTTGAATCGTTGTTGGACGCAGTCCCGGATGATCCCGAACAGGCTTCATCCGAAGCCCTCGCTGCTATGTCCATCGCCCTCAAAGATTTGTTCGCAACGGAGGAGTCCTCCGATGAGTGATGCTCCAATATACGACCGCTCAGAGCGCTTGCGCGTTCTTGGCACCGCTCACGTTTCGAGTTCCAGTGTTGCTGCCGTCAAGGCTCAGATCGAGGCTTTCAAACCCGATATTGTGGCTGTGGAATTGTGCGCTTCACGTCACGGCGCCCTCACTTCCAACCGCCGTCTCGACAAGGAAGGTTTGCTCAAAGTGGTCAAAGAAGGCAAGGCTCCCCTTGTGATGTTGCAATCCCTTCTTGCTGCTGAACAGCGAAAAATGGGTCTGGATGAAGGTGAACAACCCGGTGCAGAACTGTTAGCTGCTGTCCAATTGGCCGAAGAAGCCAACCTTGAGGTTGCTTTGATCGATCGGGACATTCAAACCACTTTGCGTAGGGCTTGGAAACGAATGAAGTTCCTTGAAAAAGGCAAAATCATGTGGTCCCTTCTCGGTGAGGAAGACTCCGAAGATGCACCTGAAGTGTCTCAATTGCTTGAAGATCAGGATTTGCTCTCTTCCCTGATGGAAGAGTTACGCACGTTCTCACCTGGTGCAGGTTCGGTTTTAATCGACGAGCGAGATGCCTATCTTGCCGGTAAAATCGCAGCATTAGAATCCAGCAGCGATAAGCGCATCCTCGCTGTTGTTGGCGCAGGTCACCTTCGAGGCATTGAAGCTCATCTGAATCAATCCACCCAACCTGATGAAGAAGCACTGAAAGAACTCGAGTTTCTACCGGTCAGAGGTCGTTTTTCACGCTCGATTCCTTGGATGATTCCACTGTTCATGATGGCCCTTGTCGCTTACTTTGTCTCGCAAGGTGACACGGTCGATCTGGTTGAATTGTTCACCGTTTGGACGGCTGCCAACGCCGTTTTCGCCGCTTTAGGTTGCTTATTGGCTCGTGGCCACCCGCTGGCCATACTGACCGCGGCATGTGCCTCTCCAATCACCTCGCTCAACCCGACCCTCGCAGCAGGGTGGTTTGCAGGCTATGTGCAGTTGAAACTTCGAGAACCAACAGCAGAGGATCTTCAGAACTTCCTCAAGATGGACAGTTTGGGTATGTTCTGGTCCAACAAAGCTGGTCGGGTCCTGATGGTGACAGCATTATCCAACCTTGGCAGCATGGCTGGGGCTTGGGTTGCTGCGGCAGGACTTCTTGGCGGCCTTGGGTCTTAAGCAAGGGCATCCATGACTTTGAGCAAGTCAGCATGTTCATCGACATCATGAACTCGGAGAATGTCAATTCCCTCATAATGCGCAACTGCCGCTGCACCGAGTGTTCCCGCCAGGCGTTGACTTGGCTCACTGCGGTTGGTCAGCAATCCAATCATCGATTTTCGTGATACGCCCCATAACAACGCATAGCCTTCGATGCCTCGGAAGAGGTGGTGTTGTTGCAAGAGTTCGATGTTATGTGGTAATGTTTTGCCAAAACCAATGCCAGGGTCGAGGGCAATCAAATTCGGAGGGTGGCCTGCTGCTGTAAGTGCACGAGCGGTTTCGAGCAACTGTTCACTGACCTCTTCAGCGCAGTGGGTGTAACTTGGTTTGGCTTGCATGGTGCCTGGTGTGCCCTGCATGTGCATGATGCAGACGCCACATTTTGATTCAAGAACGAGTGAAAGCATTGCAGGGTCCCGAAGTCCTGAGACATCATTGATCAAATCAGCGCCAGCCTTGAGCGCTGCTTTTGCTACGCTTGGTCGACGGGTATCAATCGAAATAAATCCGTCCAGATTCGCTTTTCGCAACCCCTTGATGACAGGGACCACACGATGCTCTTCTTCGGTGGCACTGACGGCGTCAGCACCAGGCCGGGTTGATTCACCGCCAACGTCCAACCATGTTGCTCCTGCTCGCCACATTGCAAGGCCTGTTTCAATCGCGTCTTCTGGACTTGAAGCACGGCTTGCTTCATGGAAGGAGTCTGGCGTTACGTTGAGCACGCCCATCAGATGGCAACTGGCGCCTTCTTGGCGCTGCAAAGCCAAAGCAATCTGCTTTCGGCGTTCTGAATTAGGTCCGAAGGTGCCCTCCATGATTGATGCGAGGGTGGCAGAATTGATAAGTTGTGACTGTGAAGCCTTTCTATGTCGCAGGAGCCTACGGTTGAATCCTTGGGTTCTCATAGCGAACCTCGCTCTGCTCTCAGAGGCGCAGAAGATGAACGAAGAGCGGATTTGGCCACCCGCATTACCCACCGTTTTGGGATCAAGAATGGTCAACAGGAAATCTTTGATTTAATCAACAAGAAAGCCTACATTGGAGGCATTCTGATTGCTGGTTTGATCTTATTCTGGTGGGTGCTGATCACAGAGGGGAACGATAACATCGCCCTCGCACCGTCCTTCTTATTCGCTCTCAACTTTTCCCATGTCGCCATTACGGTTGGCGCTTTTGGCTTGCTTTCTTCTGCCTTCAAATCCTTAAGCCGAGAGAAAGGTCAGTTGCTGCCTTCCCTGATTTCAGGTGCCATGATCATCGTTTGTGTCTTCTTCATCTTCGAGCCTCTCGTCTACGGCTTTTTCACCAACGAACTTGCCCAATCAACGGGCCTTTGGAGAACCGGTCGCCTAATGATTCTCTTTTCGGGAGTGACACTCTGCTCCACATTCTTGGTTGAAGCCTACCTCTTGTTCTGGCTCAAAACCTTTTGCGAATCAGAAGGCATCAACATCATCGAACACGGTGAGGCAATCAGCATCAATGACAGCCCAGTTGTCGAATAACGACGGGTCGCTTTCTTGAATCATGAACGGGTGGCTCAAGCATGGCAGGAGAGCGATTGGATGTTCTACGCCTTGGTTACCGTCTTGGGCGTGACCCCCGGATCACCACTCATCTTGCGCTTGTGAGTCGTGCATTGGGAGCAAATCGTTTCCTTCTTGCAGGGGATGAAGATAAAAAAATGTTCGAGAACCTTGAATCGGTTGCTGATCGGTTTGGCTCTGGAATGTCCTGCGAACACGTCAAAGCACCCATGGGCTGGCTTCGTCGTTTCGTCGAAGAAGATGCAGGTGATGGAGAGCCCGGAGTCGCAGTTCACCTCACCATGTACGGTGAACCGTTCCGACAAGCTATCCCACGTATTCGAAGGGACCGTCCACTGGTTGTGATCGTTGGTGGAGCGAAGGTGCCAGGGGATGTGTACAAGTACAGCCAATACAATTTGGCAGTCGGCAATCAGCCCCATTCTGAAGTTGCAGCACTTGCTCTCTTTTTGGACGCCTGGCACGGAGAATCTGGGAGCGAACGCTCCTTCGATGATGCGCGATTAATCATCCAGCCGACGGCCAACGGCAAGCGAGTTCGTGATTTGGAACGGGAAGAGGAGTAGGCAGTCGCTTACTTGACTGCAGCAACCCCTTTTCAGGGGGTGTAAGAGGCCAAATTTACCTGAGGTGTCCCTTCGGTTTCAAACCCAATCATTATGGGTGTTCGTTTTCGACCAAAACTGATGACGGAATTCAATTTTGGTTCCGGCTCCTTTTCTCCGGGGGCAAACCGTCGAGGTGTCGCTCACCCACCCTCCTTCTTTGATGCGGCAGATGGGCTCGTGAATGGCCAAGAATTACCCGATGGTGCTCAAGGTCCAGGTGTGCTTCTCACAGCCGACGGCGGCCGCTACACGGGGACGCTGTTTGGTGCCAAAACCCATGGCGAAGGCGAATTGGTGTTCACCACCGGTATGATGGGATATCAGGAATCCCTTACCGATCCCTCCTTTGCCGGACAAGTTCTCACCTTCACCTACCCTTTGATCGGAAATTACGGGGTCCACCAAGGAGCATCCGAATCAGGATCTGTTTGGCCACGTGGTGTCGTTGTGCGTCACGCTATGACTCAACCTGATCACCGCTACTCCATTGGGACGGTTGGAGAATTGCTACGATCCCACGGTGTTCCAGGGATTGAGAACATCGATACCCGGGCCATCACCCGCAGGGTCCGAGAATTAGGGACCGTCCTTTGCGTCTTTGGGCCAGAAGAAGACGAGCAGCTTCTCAAAACACGGCTGCAGAGCCTCACATCTCCCGATTTAGAAGATTTAGTGGACGAGGTCTCCATCGACGAACCTGTTCTCTTGAATCCAGGTGCGCTTGATGACCTCGACCGCCCACTCCCCCGCCTCGGGGCCTTGGATTGTGGCATCAAGTACAACATTCTAAGGAACCTCTGCCGTCATTTCGAAGTCGTTTGGTGCCCGCCAAACACACCGTTTTCAGTTCTAAGCCAAGAGTATGACATCGATGCATTGTTTTGTTCCAACGGCCCTGGGGACCCCGCTCACCCGGGGAAAGCAGCCATCGCCCGTGAGACACTTGCGGCCGCAGTTCGTGCCAACATGCCCGTGATGGGCATCTGCCTCGGGCATCAATTGATGGGGCTCGCTTCCGGTTTGCAAACCTACAAGATGCGGTATGGACATCGAGGTGCCAATCAACCAGTTGTTGATCTCATCACTGGTTCAGTTTCCATCACCAGTCAAAACCATGGGTTTGCAGTCGCAGACCCAGATGCCGGTATGCTTGCCGCACATCCAAGCGGCGCCTGTTCGCCTCCTGGTGAAAACATGCATGGAGCAGAGGTACGTGTCCGTTATGTCAACGCCAATGATCGGACCGTCGAGGGTCTCGATCTTGTTGGTCAACCCTCGTTTACCGTCCAATTCCATCCTGAGGCTTGCCCGGGTCCACATGATGCAGCACCCCTTTTCGGACGGTTTAGAGACATCGTCGATGACCATCTTGGAGGTGGGGTTTGATGCCTCGCCGAGACGACATCAAAACCATCATGGTCTTGGGAAGCGGTCCGATTAAAATCGGACAAGCAGCGGAGTTTGACTTCTCTGGCAGCCAAGCAGTTCGAGCATTACGAGAAGATGGTTACGAAGTCATCCTGGTCAATTCAAACCCAGCAACAATCCAAAACGACCCTGAAATGGCAGATATTATCTACATCGAACCATTGATTCCAAGCACCATCCGCCGTATTTTGGAGATTGAACGTCCATGCGCCCTTTTGGCAGGCATGGGGGGTCAAACCGCCCTCAACATCGCCAGTGAACTTGCTCATGATGGAACCCTTGAACGCTTAGGGGTCGAACTGATTGGTTCGGACTTGGATGCCATTGACAAAGCGGAAGACAGAGAATTGTTCAACCAAGTGTGTGAATCGATTGGCCTTCCAATTTCGGAAGCAATTGCCTGCAACACCATGGATCAAGTTCTTGCTGCAGCCGACGAAATAGGCAGTTGGCCTATTTTGATTCGACCAGCATTCACTTTGGGCGGCCTCGGAGGAGGCACGGCTTGGGACACAGGGCAGTTGGTTGAAATTGCAACCCTTGGTCTTCGTAACTCCCGCATTAGCCAAGTCCTGATCGAAGAATCAATCCTTGGATGGCAAGAACTGGAATACGAAGTGATGCGAGACGGTGCTGACAATGCAACGATTGTTTGCACGATGGAAAACATCGATCCGATGGGTGTTCACACTGGTGAATCAACGGTTGTTGCTCCACTCCAGTCCTTCTCTGATGCGGATCATCAAGTGTTGAGGGATCAAGCTCTCAAACTCATTCGCGAACTCAACATCAAAGGTGGTTGCAATGTGCAATTTGCCTTTAACCAATTCACGGGAGAAATCCGAGTGATTGAAGTCAACCCGCGTGTCTCTCGTTCCTCGGCTTTAGCGAGCAAAGCCACAGGCTATCCAATCGCTCGGATGGCCGCTAAAATCGCCGTTGGTTACACCTTGGATGAACTTCCAAATCCGATCACCGGGGAGGGGACAACAGCAGCCTTTGAACCGACCCTCGATTACTGCGTTGTGAAGATTCCACGCTGGCCATTCGATAAGTTCAGAACAGCAGACCGAACGCTTGGTACCTCAATGAAATCAACAGGTGAAGTAATGGCGATTGGTCGGAATTTCGAGGAAGCCTTCCTCAAGGCATGGGCATCGCTGGAACAAGGGTATGCTCACCCACGCCCGCTGACACGTGCTGATGAGTCGGAAGGAGACGGTATGGCAGAACGGGCTCTCACTCAACTTCCAGACAGCACCTTGGTCGAATGGTGCAGGGTTGCCACCGATCGTCGAATGGGTGCTTTGATTGAGGCGTTCCGTCGGGGATGGTCGGTCGAACGGGTTCATGAAATCACTCGGATCACTCGATGGTTCCTCTATAGATTCGAGAACATCGCCAAAACTGAGCGCGCTATCACCGACACTCATGCCACACCAGCTGAGTTGACTCGTGACCAATTGAAATCTTGGAAAAGCCTTGGCTTTAGTGATGGACACATCGCAGATGCACTGGCTGGTTTCCCTGCAACAGGTCCGAAGTTCCTTCCATCCGGCCTCAATGAAGAAGCCGTGATGAAGCGAAGGCATGCCCTTGGCTTGCATCCAAGGTACCGAATGGTTGATTCTTGCGCTGCTGAGTTTGCTGCCAAAACACCGTACTACTATTCCACTTACGAAATTGACGACGAGTCCGGAATCGATGGACTGCCAAACATGAGCGAGCGCACCAAAGAGCGACTCGTGACTGTTGGGAGTGGGCCGATTCGGATCGGTCAAGGCATCGAATTCGATTATGGCTGTGTTCACGCAGTGAAAGCAATTCGAGCAGCAGGTAAAGATGCAATCTTGATCAACAACAACCCTGAAACCGTGTCGACCGATTTCGACACCTCTGATCGGTTGTATTTCGAACCGCTCACCCTCGAGTGTGTTTCCGAAGTGCTGCTACGAGAACAAGCCCACGGCATCTTGCTTCAATTCGGTGGTCAAACGGCGATTAACTTGGCATTGCCATTGACCGAACGTTTGCCTCTGCTCGCTTCAAAAGGCCTTGATCTGTCGATCATGGGCACTTCATGTGATGCTGTGGACGAAGCAAGCGACCGCAAGCGGTTCGAGGCCTTTGCCAAGAGGATTGGTCTGCTTATGCCCCGCGGTGCTACAGGAACCACATCAGACGATGTCCGAGCTGCTGTTGAAAAGATTGGATTCCCTGTTTTGATTCGCCCTTCGTACGTGTTGGGTGGGCGAGGTATGGAAATCCTTGCGAGTCAAGAACAAGTTGATGCTTACTTGTCAGAGGCTTACCTTGCCCCGGACAAGCCCTTGTTGGTTGATGAATACCTCGGTCACGCCACTGAAATCGATGTCGATGCAGCCTCAGACGGTGAAGAGGTCTTGATCGGTGCAATCATGGAACACCTCGAAGAAGCAGGCATCCACTCTGGTGATTCCACATGTTTCATACCCTCTCAAAACATTCCAGATTCAATGCTAAAGCGCATCGAAGAACAAACCAAAGCCATTGGGATCGGTTTGAAAATTAAAGGATGCTATAACATTCAATTTGCGATTCAAGGCGATAAACTCTACACGCTCGAAGTGAACCCACGTTCCTCTCGAACCGTTCCTTTCGTTGCCAAAGCAACCGGCCTACCAATGGCTCGGATCGCTGCCAACATCACGATTGGTATTCCACTTTCAGAACAGGTCATTCCCCGTCGCACCTCAGGTCAGGTCTGCGTGAAGGCTCCTGTGTTCCCGTTCATCAAACTCCGTGGGCTCGACCCTGCTCCTGGTCCTGAAATGAAATCAACCGGCGAAGTGTACGGTTCTGATGTTTCCGCTGATGTCGCTTACCTCAAAGCCAGGATCGCAACTGAAGTTCCTGTTGCCAGTGAAGGCGGCGTTTACCTCACCGTTCGAAACGACGACAAGGTTCGTCTGGTCCCGATCGCTAAGCAGCTGGTGGAACTTGGGTTCAATCTCTATGCAACGCCAGGTACCTGTGACGTGCTTCGAGAGCACGGCATACCTACATCTGTGGCTTATCGAATTGCCGACAAAAACCACCCTGATGCCTTAGATTTGATGCGTGAAGGAAAGGTTTCCTTCATCGTCAATGTTCCAACAATCTCAGGTGGTGCTGTTCGTGATGGCAACATGATGAGGCGGTTAGCTGTCGAATTGAACATTCCATTCGTTACGACCTTGCGCGGTGCTGCAATGGAAGTCGCTGCAATGAAAGCAGCAAAGGCTGGACCTCTCGAACCACGTCGACTGACCGTGCACTACTGATGCTCAACAGGCATCGTAAGCATCGATGATGTATTTTGTCAGCGGACTGGTCCATGCCAATTCACTGATGCCTGCTTCGCCTTCGAGGTCGTAAATACGAACGACGTCACGAACCCGAACGTTGCCTTCACTCGAACGAGCAACGATTGTAGCGGCTTTGACAGCCTTACCGGTGCCATGAGGATCGTAAACAGTGTCAAGTGCCTTAGTCAAGAACCAATCTGCTTTTCCACCTGCTTCGCCTTCGTAGGTCTTCTTGACCTTCTTAGGTCCAAACATGCCACCTGCTTTCTTCTTGGTTGTGCCTGCTGCAGCCTTTGATGCTGCAGCCTTTGTGGTGCTTGGTTTTGCTTTGGATGCTTCCTTCTTTGGCTTCCCTGCTTTTGGTTTATCTGAACTGGCGACGGATCGTCCTTTGAACTCCTCTTCAAGTTCAGAACGGATTTCAGATTCCAATTCTGTTCGGATGCTCTTTTCTAATTGCGCTCGTAGTTTTGATTCGATGACCGTTGGGTCTCCCTTCGCAGCCTTAGCAATAGCGTCATCTCGCTCGTCTTTCATGGCCTGCATGACATTGAGGTAGTGAGCTGCAACTTGAATGAGGGATGTTTCCATGGATGCTTCCAGTTGCATCGATACGACAGCACCGGATGAATCGCGCCACTTTCGCCATTGGAGCATGGTGTTTGCGTGAATATCAGAGCCGCACTTTGGGCAGAAACTTCGCTTTGGTGGTTTCAAGACTGGAATTGCACGCATTGCCTCAGGGTCAATTCCTTCGTGCTCACCGCTTGCAACATCGTGAATGTGAGTTGATGCTTCCATTCCATTGTCCATTGCTTCTCGGAACAAGCCTTCACTCAGATCGAGTTTACCTGATTGGATCAAATCCCAACCATTGGTGCCACGTACGACAGCCCGGACAGCAGCGTTTGCTGCAGGTGATTGGCCCCATTCGTGATCGGAGAGCAAAAGCGTTTCTTCAACCTCAGTCCCAAAGGCAGATGAAAGGTCAACGTCCTCGCCTTCTGCTGGTGCTGCAATGCCAAGAAGAATCGGATTTGCCCCTTCTTCGACTTTGGCAATCATGTCGAATTTTTCAGCCATCGAAAGGTCATCGCGGTGCCGGATAACTTCCTTGATTTGGTTGAGGTCGTGGCCTGTTGCCGTGATTGGACCCTGTCCTGTGAGGTCGTGGCCGCACGCGAGGCAAAACTTTGCCCCTGCTTCAACACCTGCTTCACAGGTTGGACAGTACACGCCGGCCATACTGCGTTATGGATGCTTACCTCTTTTGAAGGGTGATGGTCAATTGCCCCTATTTTGGTCCGAACATTGACCCCCCCCATTTATCGGAGGCTTCGATGAAAGGCGTGCACCGTTTCGGATTCTATTCCAATGACTTCGCACATTGGTTGAGCAATGAAACGATCTCATGTTGATTCATTTCTGCTAAGATCGGTGCGAGTCGTGGACCCCGTTCTTTGCCCATAAGTGCTGCATAGGCTGCCCTGTAGCCCGATTTAGGCGTGAGTCCGAGGTCTTTTGCTGCTTGTGGGATGCTGCTACCAATGCTTTCTGCGTCCCAGGAACAGGCCGCTAATGAACGGGCTAAAGCAGCGACGACTGTGCGATCGTCCTGGTCTAAGAGTTGAAGTGCTGCATCATTCGGAAGATTGAGGATGCTAATTTTCATTTCTTCAGGGAAATGCTTGGAGGCGATCCAAGCCCTCATCCGGTTTAAGCGGTCGACAAGGGATTGGTTTGGTTCGTTGATGGCTCCAGCTTTCCGTAGGCTGGCCCATACATCTTGGTCCGTTGATTTTGTCTGGGCGAGCAAAGCCAAGTGGCGGAACGTGACTGCTGTGGCTTCAGCAATGGTGCCCTCTTCGATGACTGCCATGCGCATTGCGCCAGCAGCATCTTCAATTTGGACGCGTTGCCGGCGAGTGAGGTCTTCATCAGCCAATTCAGATTCGAAATCACGTGCTGCCAACCGCTCATATTCGTCCGCCAGCGTGACGAGGCTCATTCCAGTGTCAAATTCAATCGCCTTGTTCGGCTTTGATTTAGCAACGAGTAAGCGAAGAATTTCTGGAGGCACCAATTCGAGGGCTTCGATTGGACCGATTGTATTGCCTGCAGAAGAGGACATTGCACCTTGGCCCTTGAGACTGATCCATTCGTAAGTAAGTGGATGCGGTGCTTCATGGCCAAGAATTTGAACGATTTCTCTTCCGGTTGCATAGGATCCTCCAGCAGCGCCGTGGTCTTTGCCAAACGGTTCGCAGGTGACACCAATCCAACCCCATTTAGCGGGCCAGTCGATTCGCCAGGGTAATTTCCCTTCACCCTTTGAGATGTCAGAAGAGCCTTCAACGCCGTGGCTGTCAAGCCAATGGACATGAGGGTAATCGTAGCCAGTCACCTTGACGCCGTCGAGGGACCCCTTTGAGTCCAATGGGCTCCAAGGAAACCAATCATCTGCAAGTTCACGGCTGGAAATTCGTTCAATTGCTTCACGTATCTCATCGGCTCGGTCGCATGCTATTTTGGTGAGTTGATCAAAGCGCCCTGCTTTGTAGGATTCAAGGTTATCAATGATTCGAGGGCGGACGCCTATCTGTTCGAGTGCTTGTAAAAATGGTTTCAAGAAGTGGTCGCCGTAGGTCCACCCTTCTTGCTCAAATCGGGCCCAATCGGGATTCCCATTCTTGTCGGGGGCTGGAATCGAGCCAAGTTGATGGCCGATGAACTGTTCAAACTCCGGCCCAAGGAAGTCATACACCTTACGAAGTGGATCTGCAGTATCAACAATAAATACGAACTCAACATCCAATCCTGCTTTCCTTGCCGCTCGAGCAATCATATCGCCAGTGAGGATCTCACGCAGATGACCAATGTGGAACTCACCGCTTGGTGTGATACCAGTGGAGACAATGTGCTTGTCACCCTTGTGGCTCAACGCCTTGGCTGCGACATCCGCCCAATGCATGCTTTCAACCTCAAACAGGTACAGCTCGAATGATGCCACGTAGAGGGACGCCATCGATTTCATTGCGAGTGGTTTTGTTGACCAGAACCACGGCTAGGCCAACTTCGCCACCGACGGCTTTGATGGCTGCGATTGTTTTGCCCATGGTCACGCCAGATGAAAGAACATCATCAACGATGACGACCTTCTTTCCAGAGACTTTGCCATATTTGTTGGAAAGAACACCTTGGCCCCCCTCACCCTCAACATTTCTGAAGATTGTGAACTCGGCCCCGAGGTTGCGTGCAACTTCATGTGCGAAGGTGATGCCGTTGATCGAAATACCGACCACCGTGTCGATGTCTTCCACGCCAAGTTCTTCATCTGCTACATCGGCCATAATGGTCCCAATTGCAGCGATTCGTTCTGGTCGGACGCCAATGCTGCGCCATCCGATTCGAACATCGGATGGATGTTCTTCTGTGCTCCCTTCAGCGAGCAGCCAAGAAATCGTATCTTGGGAAAGGGATAATTCATCAGCAATTTGCTGTGAATTCAATCCTTCTTTACGCATGCCAAAGGCTTGGGCTCTCAGTTCTTCGATGCTCAAAACCATGGTTCTCATTCAGCGGTAGGGACTCAACCACATCAATCCTTTGCCCGTTCGGTTCCGATGGCTTCAAGAAAGAGCGGCACAGGCCTTGACGCATGAGCGACTTTGATTACGAGTCCTTGCTCGATAGAGCACGAGAGAACATCCCTGAAGAAATCTCTTCGCGTTCACGATGGCGATTGCCTCCTCCACAGATTCTTATCGAAGGTCAAAATACAATTTTCCGCAACTTCAATGAAGTGGTCTCGATGATGGACAGAGACGATAATCACGTCTATCAGTACCTCCTCAATGAATTGGGAACTTCGGGTTCTCGTGACGGGCCACGGGCTCGTTTCAAGGGGCGTATCCCACCAAAGAGGATCAAAAAGACAATCGCCAATTACGTCAATGCCTACATCAAGTGCAGCCAGTGCCAAGCCCCGGATACGAACTTCGTGAAACAAGATCGGACCACCTTGCTCAAGTGCCAAGCCTGTGGTGCAACCCGTCCGGTCAAACTTTGAATTCGCCGAAGTCCTTTCTATAGAGGATTTAGAATCATAGTCTTTGCTTTCTGTGGCGGTTTCTGATGTTGTGCCCTGCATGGACCATACGCAGAACATAAATGCGAATGGCTATCACGCTAAACCATGCGAGTTACTGCCCTTTTGCTTTGTTTTCTTGTGACCACACTTTCGATGTCTGGTTGCTTTGGTGCGGATGAGCAACCAATGGTCGAAGAAATGGAAGCCGCAGTCAATGAAAGGATCTTCGTCACAAACGGTTCTGGGGAATCGGTCGACATTGATCCAATTCCAATGGATTTCGTATTCAGCGACGTCGGCGAAACCGGAAAGGAACCAAGCATTGGCATCACTTCAAGCGGTTGTATGTTCTTCATCGCAATGGAAAAGCCAATGCGCTCATGCGACCATGGTGAGTCCTGGGTTGATTCAAAAGACATCACACAGGCTCCGTTCACAAGCGATCCATATGGATGGGTCGATCCTGTAACAGACCGTATTTTCAACATACACATGATGGGTCTCGAATCCACTTGGATTGGATGGTCCGACAACGATGGCGAATCGTGGCTTGGCAATCCCCATGACTCAGGAACCACGCCATTGAACGATCACATCAAACTTGCAACAGGGCCTTGGGTCAACAGCGGCTTCGGTGTCATTGGTCAATTCAATCCAACCTACGAGACAGCGGTTTACTTCTGTTTCAACAAACTTGTTGGGATTTCTTGCTTCACGAGTTTCGATGGGGGCGCGAGCTTCGAAGTTGGCGGCAACATTGTCGGCTTGGCCTCAACCAATGGTGGGCTTCACGGTGCAATCACAACAGCTCTCGACGGCACAGTGTACCTCACACCTCGTGTGGCGACTCCAACTCTTATCTTCTCAAAGGACAACGGATTGACTTGGGATGAACGAACCATGGGCGGCGACGCCGGTACACCTGATCCAAGAAAGAACACAGAAGTGGCCACGGACACAGACTCCAATGCCTACCACATTTGGACTGGAGCAGATTTCGGAATTTACATGTCTCGCAGCGTCGATTCTGGTGACACATGGGAACAGAGCAGCACCCGAATCAGCCCTGTTGAAGTGGTTTCCTCAACCTTCCCACAAGTCGACGCTGGCGACCCTGGTCGCATCGCAATCACCTATCTTGGAAGCGAAAACGCTGAAGAACTGGGCCAGTCAGACATCGATGGTGGCAGTTGGAACGGCAACCCACACACTGCAAGTTCAAACATCTCCTATCACTTGTACGTCACCTACAGCCTGAACGCTCTGGATGAAGACCCAACCTTCCACACCTACCGTTTGTCTGATGATCCGGTGCAAATTGGGAGCATCTGTTTGAACAGCGGCGATTGCCGTGACATTGGTGGCTCCAATCGGAACCTGCTTGATTTCAACGACCTCACCATCGACTTGGACGGTCGTGTCTACATCGCTTTCGCTGATGGTTGCATTGACGCCTGTGCAACAGGAAACAACTCCCAACCTGAAGATTCACGAACAGGTCGTGGCTCAGTCTACTTCCTCTCGAACGGTCCAAGTTTGTATGTTGAGAAGGGCCTTCTCTCTGGGCTCGGTGACGCTGATGAAATGGAGCTGCAAGGGTCAGAAATGTGCTTAGCAGATCCATGCATGGCTGCAGAGCGTGATGAAGAATCCGTCGAAGAGTGAACCTTAGGGCTCATCTGCATCGATGCTCATTTGATGGTTTTCAGAGCGTTCACCGGTTTGTAGGTGATGCACCATTGCAGCAACGGCGTCTTCGCCTTCAAGCGTGTACCACACGCCTTCGGGATAGATGACAGCGGTTGTACCAAACTCGCAGAAATCCAAGCAGCCTGATTTTTGAACACGGATGTTCACCATTCCCGCTTCCCTTGCGGTTCGCTTGATGGCCTGCATGAGTTCCAAACTCCCTCGCCTTGCGCATGAAGGTCGAACAGCACCCTCGGGTCGTTCATGGCCACAGACGAACATATGACGTTCATAGCCTGGTTCCAAGCGTCCCTTTGGATCGGTTGGCATGCCTCACGCCTCCACGTTCATGGCGTTGATGTGGCGAGCAAAATCGATGTCTTTCGTTGTGATTTTCTCTTCATCATGGGTGAACAATTCGACAACGGCATAACCCCAGCCAAAGTGAAACTCGGGGTGATGATTTACGGAATCAGCGTGCAAAGAGAGGGCATCAATGAATGATTTTGCATCCGCAAAGTTCGGAAACTCGAATTCACGCATCAAACGCTCTTCAACGACAACCCATCCCTCTGGGATGTTCATTCAGTTCAACCCCAAAGATGGGAATCATCGCTGCCCTTGCTTTCCTTCTCGACCTTTTCATGGAGGTTCGATCGGCGCTTCATATCGTTGCGCTCAAAGGCAAGGAGGTCCTTGTCATCGATGTAGGCTGGCCGGGTGTGAGCAACCAACACAATGCGTGCAATGATGTCACGTGCCACGTAATGGGTGCGGCCATCTTCACAAAGCAATTCAATGCTTGATTTTCCTGATGAGAGCAGACGTCCTCTGATCCATGGACTTGCATCTCCAACGAGTGAACGGGCATCCATCAAAATTTCAATGATGTCATCGCGTCGTAGGCCGTGCCTTCGCTTGAGTAAATCACCATGGATGATATCGGCGACTTTATCGAGCTTTGGGGAACCCATCGATTTCCAAATCGGTTTAGCCCAATCTGGGAGTTCAATCTTCTTCTCAGACTTCGCCATGCGCAAACGTACATGGCGAGGCTACTTGAACCTCGCTCTTGCTTGAGATTGCTCCAATGTCGTAAAATGCTGGTTTTGGGGGTATGGCTTCTTGAAGGGTGGGCGACCGGCGTGAAGCGGGAGAACATTATGAAAGTCTCATGGCGCACACTTCCAACGGTCCTCCTTGAGGATGAAGTGCTTGACAAAGCATTCTCTCGGGCCCGAAAAGCCGCCGATAGAGTCGACGATTCTGACCGTGTTTATCGCGTCCGTAAACAGATGAGTCGAATGACTCAAACCGCTGCGGATGTTATTGCAACAACGTTAACCGATACGGTCAACGTGTGGCCATCGCTTGACCAGTCTCCTACATTCGACGTGGCCATGATCGACGCATGTGTTGGGTGCGATGATTACCGTCACCACCTCTCAATGCTGCAATGGGGCTCTAGGCAGGTGCTCAGCATCGGAGGCCAAAACGCCAAGAAAATCATTCGAACGGGTCGGACAGAGTTGATGCATGACGCTCGGAAAGAAGCCTACGGGCGTATTTCTTCCATCATGCGCCGTGTTGGACCATCGCTTGCATGGCTCAGTCAAGCACGTGAAACCCTCAAGCGGTTGCCTACCATCGACCAACTGCTCCCCTGCATCGTTGTTTGTGGAGCGCCAAACGTTGGTAAGTCGGCCTTTATCTCGGCGCTGAGTTCTGGAAACATGGAAGTGAACCACTATCCGTTCACGACCAAACAAATTCACGTTGGTCACTTCACTCATCGCCGTTTGCCATACCAGATGGTCGACACTCCTGGTCTTCTTGACCGTCCAATGCTTGCACGCAACACGATTGAACTGCAAGCGATTGCGGCGTTGGAACACATTGGTTCTCTTGTGTTGTTCCTTATGGATGAAAGCGAAGCATGCGGGACTTCTTTAGAAGAGCAAACGCATCTTTTGGAAGACGTGACGGCCATGCTTCCTGGCACCGATTTGATTGTTGTCACCTCAAAGGCGGACCTGTTGGATCCTCTTCCAGATATGTGGGCTGAAGTCACTGCTGCCGAAGCTGAATGGCGCGAAGATGGTTCCGAAGGCACACCGGACTTACCCCTGTTGATCGACCACAAGGACCGGATCACCATGTCTGCAACTGAATTCATTGGGATGGACGCCATGCGTATGGAAATCATTCGACGCATCAAGGCCGGACGAAACGTCGATCCAATGGCTTTGCCAGAAGGCTGGTACAGGCGAGATCAAGAGTGAACTCACATGTGTTCGATGGGCGCAATGCCCAAACCTTCCATGCCTGTTCGCATCATACGACGGGCAACTTCAGAGATTTGTAAGTTGAATGTGTTCACTTCACCCTCAACGACAATCATACAATCGCGATAAAAGGCATTGAAGCAGTTCGCCAAATGCAACAAGTGGTTCGCAAAGAGGTGAGGGCGTCGATCGTTGACTGCTTTTGCCAACACATCATTGTGAACAGAAAGGGCCCGAAGCAAACCAACCATGCCTTTTGACATCTCTTTTGGATGGTCGATGTTGGTGTTCTCCAGTTCCGCAGTCACATCAATGCCTTCCTTGTGGCATCGACGAACAATTGAGCAAGCTCGAACATGTGAGTACATGATGAACGGTGCAGAACCGCCCTCGAAAGCCAACGCCTCTTCCCATCGGAAGGTGAATCCTTTTTCTGGACTCACTTTGATGATGTTGAATCGGACAGCAGAGGTACCTGCAGCATCGGCAATCTCCTTGATCTGTTGATGTTCGTAATCGGGTCGCAATGCGCCAACAACAGCCGCTGCTTGTGCTTGTGCTTCTTCCAACAAATCATCCATGAACACAACATTGCCCTTTCGGGTCGACATTTTTCCTTCTGGCAACTTGATGAATGAATAAAACAAGACATCAGGGACTTTTTGCCCAAGTTCGGTTAAGGTCATACCGACTTGCTTTGCCTGGAGTTTGTGATCCTCACCAAGGACATTGATGAGGTCGTCACATTGTTGCCATTTCCACATGTGATAGGCGATGTCACGCGTTGCATACAACGACGAACCATCGCCACGTCGGAAAAAGAATTCTGTCTTCCCTTTGAGACCACGTGCTCCGAGGTCGAGGAATTCTGCACCGTTGTCAGCCGTACCGTGGATATCGAATGTTTTGAAGCGCTGCATCAACCGGCCCACATCGCCGTTGGTGACAAAAATTGATTCCTTTGTGAAGGTGTCAAAGTTGATGCCAAGGCGGGCGAGGGTTGTCAGCATGCCTTCAAGCACGGGTGTATAAGCGGCTTGGAAGTCATCCAGTACCTGTTGATCGCCGTGCTCACTTGCGTGAACCATGCGACCAATTTCCTTCTCAATGTCGTCCTTGTCTTCACGCTCTTGACGAATCACTTGAGCGGCTTGATACCAGCGGACACGTTCGTGGTCGGCTTTGCCTTTCCACTTTGGATTCAAAGGGTCTCTGCCTTCTAACGTGGCTTCCACTTCTTCTGAACTGAGGTTTGCTAGGGCCCAAGCAAGAACACCGACCTGCTTCCCCATGTCATCAACGTAATACTCTGCTCGAACTTCATTGCCATAAAGGCGGTGCAAACGAACCAACGAGTCGCCGAGGATGGCGTTTCGTGCCCGTCCGACATGGAACGGTCCGTTTGGATTTGCCGAGGTGTGTTCAATCAATATTTTGCGACCCGTTGGTTGCCGTTGGCCAAAAGGATGGCCGTGGGTTTCGGGTGAGGATAAAATTGTCTTTGCCAACCACGAAGGGTCTGCTTTGATGTTGAGGTAGCCAGCAACGGCGTTGACTTCTCCAATGGCTTCGTGTTCAGGCATTGCTTCAGCAAGGGCTTCAGCGATTGCTGGTGGTGCTTGGCCAAGTTGCTTTGCGAATGGGAAACATGGGAGCGAAAGGTCGCCCTGATCCAATTCACGCGAGGGTGCAAGCATGCTTCTCCAGTGATCGTTGGTGATGCCTACGTGCAGGAGGGCAGCCTCAATCAAGGGTTCAATCTCAGCTTTGAGCATCTGCATTTTTCTCACCTCACATCATTGGGTATCGGCAAAGGGCAGCAAGGCCACCAAAGCCGTGGAGTAACTGTGAACCTTCTTCGGTATCAACGGAAATATAGATTATTTCAGTGTTGCTCCTTTCACCCATTTTACAAAGTTCATCGATCAGGGAAATGTTGCTCAATTCCTTGGCGTTATCGCCTGATGCACTGCATGAGGGGCATTCGGGGAGTGGTTCCATTCGACCGACTGTAGCGCTCCATTCATGCTGGCATGAGCCGCATCGAAGTCCGAGCGTGTTCTTTCGCAAACCTTCCGAAACAAGCAACCGGTCAACAGCACCTTGTTCAAGAGCACTGCGAATCATCTTCTCGCCATAGGTTGCTCTTGGTGCAGGTTTGATCAGTTCTGATAAGAAAGCCGTCATGACCTGGCGTTCTGCATCGAGTTCAATTTCACCCATCAGTGATCCAGCGTTTTCAACCAATTCACGTACGCCGCTCTCGTTTGAATAGCCAACATCGAAATGGGTTTTTGCAATCCTCTTTGTTACTTCGTGATGGAAATATTCATTCTTAACCACGAAATCTTTGGTGTGACCGGGGCCACCAATGATGATTGCTTGGATGTTCTCAATGTTTGGCAACCAGTAGGAAGATGCGTGTTCTGCAGCGCGCTTGAAGAAGTTATGAGCAGCCTCTTCGATGAGCCGTTCGAAACGCTGAGCGGATTGACCTCCTTGTCGGTGCTTACCCATGATGTTGGAGACAAGGTGTTCCTGTACGTGGATGCGCTTTCCTGAAGCGATTCCATACGCAGCTTCTGAACGGTCGATAACAAACAACCCGTATGATTTCTTATCGACCAACATGTCTTCGAGTTGTCCCAGTTCGAACACCGAATCGCATCGATATCGGAAGGACATAAGGGGCTGAGGTGGTTCTTCAACAACAACGTTGACCATGCGGTTTTTATTGTTCCCAATAATGATCGAGCCAACAAAAATAGCAAGCCCGTGTTCGCCAGGTCGTTTGTACCTAGAGAGGGTGGAGAGTGCCGATTCAATAGCGCCCTGGACATTTTTACGGGTGCCTTTGGATTTGATGTTGGCCGCTTGCCCGTGTTCGTTTTGCAGCAGAGAACGAGCATCTGAGATGTGCCGGTCGGGTGGGATGATGAGCGTGACCAACTCTGTACCGAACCCTTTCATTTCCCTCAAGTCTTCAAGGGCGAGTTTCAATCGAAGACGGCGCGTGGCGAGAGTTGCATCATCAGACATCGCTTGGCCTCCAATTCAAGGGCGTGGTTGAGGGGTCTTCAACTCTCGTGTGGTGTCGAGAGGTGACAGGCAGAGGGATGGCTGTTCCAAAGCCTTCTGCGGGGATATGCTCAAAGCATGAGCGCGCAAGGAAGGAGCGATGACCACTCGTCATGTTGTTGCTTTGGGCGGAAGCCTGCTTCGTCCTGAAGAAGCTGAACAACGCATCGAATGGTTCGGACGTTTGCGCCAATTAGCCGTCCACATGGAGGGAAATGGTCGGCGCTTAGCACTCGTTGTCGGCGGAGGACTTCCCGCAAGAGAGGGCATAACGCTCGCTCAAGTCTTGGTGAGTGACACCCACCGCCTCGATGAAATTGGCATCGCAGCGACCCGATTAAATGCCACAGTGATTCAACAGATCTTATTGGACATCGGTTGCGATGTAGCACCGATCATAGCCACCACCACCAGCGAAGCCGCAGCATTGATGGATGTTCACCACATTGTCATCATGGGAGGCACAACGCCTGGTCACACCACGGATGCAGTGGCAGTTGCCCTCGCCCGCGACACAGGAGCAAGCCATTGCGTCATTGCCACCAACGTCAGCCATGTCTTCGATAAAGATCCTCGACACCACGAAGACGCCGTCTCTTTTACCACAATGACCATCGATGAACTGGCAGAGATCACCGGCATCGATGAACCACTCGCTCCTGGAGCATCTGCTGTGATTGATCCTGTTGCAGTTGGCTGGGCCAAGGCATGTGATTTGCGACTCGCCGTGCTTGATGGTCGGGATCTTAATTTACTGGAAAAGGCCCTGGACGGCCAACCCTTCGATGGAACATTGATTGTACCCTAGGTGATGAACGATGGTAGATACAAAGAAAGTCAAAGAAAACCTTCAACGAATGACCAACAGGGTCTCCGCTACTGCTTCTGGAAAAGTCCAACCCCACAAGCATTGCCGGGTCTGCTTTCGCCCAATCAAACTCTCTTGCGAACCACGGGTTTGTACGGATCAAGCCTGCATGGATCGCAACGTGAGGGATGAGAAAAATCAGAAACAAATGCGGATTTGGATGTTCGTCTTTTTGGGCATCTTTGCCTTCAGTTTCATCGGACCACTTTTGCTCAGGTGAGGTTTTCAAACTCATCCAACATCGCTTCTGATGCTTGGATTGAGACGGTGTCGGTTATGCCTGCCGCTTTGATTTGATCGCCAAGTGCAAATAATTCTTTGAATGCCTCTTCGATGGATTTTGTTTGTTTCAAGAACCGAAGAGCAGGCCATCCACAATCGATGACACCCGGTTCATGGGTGCTTTCTTCCACCCAAGCAGCGCATGCATCGCCGTGACAGAGTGCCGAAAAGTTCTCGAGGTCGACCCAGAAGGTTTGACGGCTGCATACGGGGCAGTCCTTGCATTCAAGCGAGGCGAGCACCGTCAGTCCATGCGCACCGATCACATCGATGTCCCAGACCACAACAGAGGCTGAGACCAGCAGCATTTGATCGCTCTTTTTTAGAAAACTCCGGAGCACATTCCAAGCTGTTGCTTCTGAACTGAAGCATCCCAAGGAGAGGGCATTGCCGCTGTCCTCGATTGCAGAGGGGACATAGACCCGCTGGATTTGCTCCGCCATAGAATGGCCTTGGTCGGAGGGTGCTTGAAGGCTCGCTCAACGGCGAGTCCATTCGACCTCGATGACAGGGAGGCCACCGGGGTGCGGAAGTGGAGCGTTTGGCTTTTCGATTCGGACATGAATAATCGCCACTCGTTCGTTGGTGCTGATGAGGTCAATGACGCGACTTGCCATTTCTTCCATCAGAGCAATTGGCTTTTCACTTTCGAACATAACATGGTCAATTGCGATTTGTAAATCGGCATAATTGAGCGTCAAGGCGAGGTCATTGTCGACTTTTTCGTGAACCAATGTCGCCATGACGGTGAACACAAAAGGCTGGTCTTGCTCATGTTCAAACTCGTAATAGCCATGCTTGGCCATCACGGTGTAGTTTTCCAATCCAACACGAACGGTCATCGAATCCCTCACGCTTCGTCGCGCTCATGCACCCAAATAAGGTGATAGCCGAATTGAGTTTTCACCGGCGCAGACACGGTTGACAATTCGTTCTTCCAAACAGCTTCTTCGAACGGCGGAACCATCTGACCCTTGCGGAACCATCCTAAATCGCCTCCTTTCTGACTTGATGGGCATGTGCTCTTTTTGCGAGCCATCTTTTGAAAATCTTTGAGTTTGACAATTTTCTCTCGCATTTGCACAGCCTCAGATTTAGAGGGTACGAGAATGTGTGATGCCCAAGCGCTTGGTGCGACCATGGCCCAAGGGCTGAACACCACGCTTTCAAACCGTCGCTTGAGGTTTCACTTAAGCATCGGCGTTGTAAGCCAGCATTCGAACATAGGTGCCGTAGATGACGACTGAGATCCCAAGGGATTCTGCATTGAAACGGTCCATTGTGTCGAGGTAGGTGTGGTATTCCCAACTTCCGCTTCCGTAGCACACAACAGCTCGGCCTCGCTTGCCTTCTAAATCGTAAACAAATGGCCCGTGGTCTGAATTATAGGGCATGCCATCATCTTCGCCTTGTGCACCTGTGAGAAGGGATAAGACGATGTCGTAGCGCTCGTCCATGTCCGGATTGGCTTTCTTGTACATCTCAGTGATTCGTTCCATATGACCGAAATCATCAGCATTGTTGGTGAACAACGAGACTGAATTGCCCCGGATGGCATCAGCATCAACGTGGTTCATGTCGAGGTTGACATAAAGTCGCAAGTGATCGCGCAAGAACGCTTGATTTTCTGCGACGTAGGCACGGCTTCCGTACAACCCCTCTTCTTCACCACCCCAGGTGCAGAAGCGGAGTGTTCGTTCTGGGGTTCCGCTTTCGTTGGTGATCATGGCGAACTGTCGCGCCATTTCCATGACACTGGAAGTGCCAGATGTATCGTCGATGGCTCCCTGGCCGTGATAGACGGTGTCATGATGGCCACCAACCATCACCACATCAGAGGATTTTCCTTCGATGGTTCCGCATGGGACATAGATGGTGCGTTCACCATCATTGGTGACATCGATGTCCATGGCGATTTGGCCAGAGGCATTGATGACCACGGATTCGAGAATTTCACCAGCATCCTTGGACATGGCAATGAAGGCGATGTCGTTCGGGACACTTCCTCCATTTGCTTCAGTGATTGAATCAACGCTTGAGCCTTTGAAAATTGGTACGCAGTCATTGCCTTCGATCTTGCCGCAATTGTAATCCTTGTTGACACGAATCAACGCTGCAAGGTCATTTTCAACCGCTTTGACGTACATGGCGGTGTTACCGATTTTTGAGCCACCGCTTCGAACATAACCAATCGTGTTAGCTGCATCTTGCCACAGAGCATCATCGCTGCCGTTGCCGAGGTCTGTGACCGTTACTCCATCATTGAATTGGAACAAACCAGCACCAGAGAATCCCTGAATCACATAGTCGATGCGGTGTTGGAACTCGATGAGTTCACCCAGCCCAAATTGTCCACAACCGGAATTAAACAATCCTGGGGCGCATACTTGCAACGAAGGTTCGGCATTGACATGATGCATTGGGACTTGGTAGGCATTCAATTGAGTCTCCATGCCCATCTCTGCAAATTCAGACATGATGTACTGGGCAGCGTTTGCTTCTTCATCGGTGCCACTCATTCGTCCTTCCCAATCTGGATGGCCAAGGTCGACAAGGTTTTGAGCGAAGGTTTGTGCTTGATTTTGATCGAAGTCAATCAATTCATATTCATAGTCTGTTTCAAATCCAAGCCACGCAGGTTGGACCACCAAGACAGCAGAGACCATCAATGCAGCAAGACCGATGGCAATGGCCATTGCCATGTTGATCGGTCCGTAGACCGGTTGTTGCATGCGCATCATGAGGGTGGTTGGTTCATCGAAGGCCGTGAGGCTCTCTTCAAGTTCCATGGTTGTTGGAAGAGGGTTGGTTTGTTGCCAAATGTCTTCCTTTGGCGTTGATTCCAAGCGTTCAATCAACTCAGACTTCTTTCCACTGACTGGAAGGCCTTGCTCAACGAGCATGACCTTGAGTTCAGCAACGGTGTGAGCAGACAGACTGGCTTCGTCCATGGGTGAGGGTTACCGTCGCTCATTGAAGAACTCGGCGGTGGTCAGTTCAGGGTATTTCTTCACCGGTCCAACGGCTTCCAACATCGTGGTCGAGGCCAATGTGGTCAAGAATACGTGCCACGACGAAGTCGACCATGTCGTCGATTGTTTTCGGATGATTGTAAAATCCAGGCGATGCTGGTATGACCACAGCACCCCATTGGGAGAGCTTTGTCATGTTTTCGAGGTGAACGGTTGCGTATGGTGCCTCACGAGGTACGATGATCAGCTTCCTGCGCTCTTTCAAGGCGACGATGGCGGACCGGGTGATGAGGTTGTCACCGATGCCTGCGCCGAGTTTACCGAGGGTGGTTCCAGAGCAAGGGCAGAGGACTACTGCGTCGATGTTTGCCGAGCCGGAGGCA
>Ga0308019_10000351_pt1 | contig 28834 bp, 24 predicted proteins | sample Neamet284_FD_203135 | JGI IMG/M metagenome (GOLD analysis project Ga0308019, IMG submission 203135) | Marine microbial communities from water near the shore, Antarctic Ocean - #284 | ecosystem: Environmental > Aquatic > Marine > Unclassified | place: Southern Ocean | collected 2014-10-01
AATAGGCATCAACATCGAAATGCTCGACTGCATTCAAGGCATCTAGCAACGATTCTCCACTAGGTAGGGTATTTTCCCTTACTCCGTGTAAGGTATAACCGAGCCAAACTTCAATACCAACATGCTTGCATGCTGTTAGAGCGCCAATAGCTTCTATCGAGGATGACATGGTTTCTATAATGATAAGGTCAACTTTATCTTTTACGATGTTGACAATTTCTGAGTATTTTCTGACTATGGAATCCATATCACCCACTAAATCAGGTCTATAGCTAGTATCTAAAGGAGGAAGAGAAGCGGCAATTTTAACACTTTGATCGGTATTTTTTCGTGCTTGTTTGGCTATATCAATGGACAGTAAAGTCATTTCTTCTAGCTTATTTCTGATATTTTCTCGTCTAAGTAGATTCTGCGTAACAGCATAGTTATTTGTGGTAATTACTTCTGCACCAGCGAGAATATAATCTTCGTGAATGCTCTTAACGACTTCGGGATTATCTATCAAGGCTTGTGCAGACCAGATAGAATTCGTATGAGAGGGTACTTCAAAGCCTCTGGCTCTGATTTCAGTGCCCATCGCTCCATCGATTAAAGTGATTTTATTGTCCATAATAATTACTTCCTTTCAAAAAAAAACCCACCAGCGTCAGCATGATAGGTTTTATAACTCCTATTTTAGCTGAATTTATTGAACGCCCGCAATCGGGTACAAATCGGCGTTTGAATACATTTTATGGAAATTTATTAGCTGGGTAAAGAGGTTAATTGCAAATTGGACAATCTTGGCGCTTTTTTATGTTGATTTGACGCCATTCATTAGATAGGCCTTCATAGATATTAAGTTGTGTTTTTTTCGTATAAATATTACAAATAATCTTAATTGTTTCAATTGCCATCATTGCACCAATCATCCCAGGAACCGGTCCTAAAACACCATTACCCGAGCAATCTTCATAGGATTCATCATTTTGATTATAGAGGCATTCATAACAGGGTAATTTTTTATAATTATCACCAAATACAACATATTGACCCTCAAAACGAATGGCGGATCCAGAGACTAAATAGTGATTGTTCTCAACACAATATTTATTTATTTCAAAGCGGGTATTAAAGTTATCACTGCAATCTAAAATAATTGTCTTTTTTTCTAAATCTAAAGCTGTTAATTCTTGTCGATTAATTTTTTTATTTATCGTTTGAATATCAATTGCAGGGTTTATATTTTCGAGTTGCTGTTTAGCGACTAAAACTTTTTGTTTTCCGATATCACTGGGACCGAAAAGAATTTGCCTACCTAAATTTGTGGCATCAATGCTATCAAAATCACAAAGGAGCATTTTTTTAATGCCACTGCTATTAAGATAGCTTGCTGAGGCACAACCAAGCCCGCCCATTCCAACTATCAATATAGTTGCATCGGCAATAAATTTTTGACCTTGTTCACCAATCTGTGGAAGCGATATATGACGAGCCCCTCTGCCCATTTTCAGATCTTGATTTGTCATTCAATTAGTCAAGTATTTGAATATCTTCGATAGTAATTGATTCAGTAGGAACATCCTGATGACCATTCTTCATTTGAGTAGGTAATGCCGCTATTGCATCAACGACATCCATTCCACCCGTTACTTCTGCAAAAACAGCATAACCAAAATCACGACCCCCATGATCAAGGAACTGATTATCAGCAAGATTGATAAAAAATTGTGACGAGGCGCTGTCAATTTCTGATGTTCTGGCCATCGCTAATGTACCACGAAGATTTTTTTTACCATTGTCCGCTTCATTTTTTATCGTATTTCGAGTTTGTTTACTCTGCATATCTTGCGTCATACCACCACCCTGGACCATAAAATTGGGAATGACTCGATGAAATATAGTGTCATTATAAAAACCATCATTAATGTATTGTTTAAAGTTCTCTGAGGAAATAGGAGCTTCTGATTCAAAAAGGCTGATTTCAATATCGCCTTTGTTAGTAGTTATTTTGATCATGTTATTAATTCTCTTAGTTAAATTATAAATTTTCTAGCAGTAGTTTTAGTATGGCTACTTTGCCATAGTTATTCTTGGAAATCCTCTTAGATCAGGCAAGCATTTAATTTTCTTCCATTGATAGGATTTTAATATCTGATTGACTGCTACTTTTTGATCCATACCATGTTCGATTAATATTGTTCCGTTATTTTTTAGAAATTGTTTTGCATTCTTAGCGATATGACGGATTGCATCGAGCCCATCATCACCAGATATTAATGCCGATATAGGTTCAAATTGGAGCTCTTGGAGGCAACTATCATGACTTCTAATGTACGGAGGATTAGTAATAATAAGATCGAAACCCTGATTGTTTAATCCCTTGAACCAATCACTTTTCTGAAATTTAATATTATTAGTATTAAATTTCTTAGCATTTTGTTTTGCTTTTTTTAATGCTTTTGATGAAATATCGGTGGCGATAATACTTGCATTTGGCCTCTCAATTCCAATAGATATTGCTATCGCGCCACTACCAGTTCCCAACTCAAGAATTGATACAATCTCTTTACTAGATGTTAGTTTTAATGTCTCTTCCACCAGCATCTCACTTTCTGGTCTTGGTATTAAAGTGTCTGGCGAGACATTAAATTCCATAGACCAAAATTCTTTTTTTCCTAGAATGTAAGCTATGGGTTCTTTTTGCATGCGACGCTCACAGAAACTATGTAAGATTTTTTTTTGAGATAAGTCTAGAACCTTATCCTTATGAGTATAAAGATAAGCACGCGTTACTTTAAGTGCGGCCATTATTAGAATTTCGCTATCTAATTTTGATGATGAACTTATTTCACTGAGCTTATGATTTAGATCATGAAGTGCGTTTTCAATATCCATGGTGATTTTCAGCTGTAACTGTTTTATGCTTACGAAAAGAACTATTAAATTTAATCCTATCTTATCGGAAATAATAAATATCATGAAAGTTTTCTCAAATATATTGGACATGGTCGGACAAACTCCGATGCTAGAAATAAAAAATATTGATACTGGTCCTTGCCGGTTATTTTTAAAACTTGAATTAATGAATCCTGCAGGCTCAATTAAAGATCGTATCGGAGTTTCAATGATTGAAGAGGCCGAAAAACGAGGTGATCTTAAACCGGGCGATACCATAGTAGAGGCAACCGCTGGGAATACTGGATTGGGATTAGCGTTAGCAGCTTCGCAAAAAGGTTACCCACTTATCTTGGTATTACCGGATAAAATGAGCCAAGAAAAAATATTTAATCTTCGTGCAATGGGTGCTGAAGTTGTCCTGACTCGCTCTGATGTCGCAAAGGGTCATCCTGAATATTACCAAGATCTCGGAAAAACTATAGCGAAAGAAAAAAATGCATATTTCATTGATCAATTTGGTAATCCTGATAATCCTCTGGCGCATGAGCATGGAACGGCGCCTGAGATATTAGAGCAAATGGAGGGAGAACTAGATGCTATTGTTCTTGGAGTTGGATCAAGTGGAACTGTGACCGGAATTAGTAAATATCTGGCTAAGTATGCACCGGATGTCGATTTAATTTTAGCGGATCCAGAGGGCTCGATTCTTGCAGACTATATTAATCATGGGGATTTGCATGATAAGAATGCCAGTTGGTTAGTAGAGGGAATTGGTGAAGATTTTCTTCCATCAATTTCAGATTTTAGTCGGGTTAAAGAGGCTTTTTCTATTTCAGATAAAGAGTCTTTTGCTGCGGCAAGATTATTGCTTAAAAATGAAGGTTTGTTGGCAGGTTCATCAAGTGGAACGTTGCTGGCTGCATCTATAAAATACTGTCGGGCGCAAACAGAAAGTAAAAAGGTGGTTAGTTTTGCTTGTGATACTGGCAATAAATATTTATCGAAATGCTTCAATGATTTTTGGCTTGAAGATCAAGGTTTTATTGAAAGAGATTTGCATGGTGATTTGAGGGATTTGATTGGTCGACTTCATAATGAGAGGGCTACAGTTGTTGTAGGCCCTGATGATACTTTAACAACTGCTCATAATCGTTTGCGGAATGCAGGGTTTTCTCAGTTGCCTGTTATGAGTGGTGATAAACTAGTAGGTATTATTACCGAAGATACAATCATTCGTTTTGTCTTTGGTAAGCCCGAAATGATGAATCGTTCTGTGAGTGATGCGATGGAGACTTCATTTATAAAATTAAATAAAGATACCAGCATTAATAATTTGGTTTCGTTGCTTCACGTGCAGCCTTATGCTGCGATAATGGATGAGGATTTATTTTTAGGCCTTATAACTCGTGCTGATGTTTTAAATCATTTACGAAAAAAAATATAGAGACACTTAATCATTTATATTGGCTAATTGATCCGCTTGGTATTCATCAATCAACGGTTGAATAACTTGATCAATGTCGCCGTCAACAATTTCAGATAATTTATATAAAGTTAGATTAATTCTGTGATCAGTAACTCTGCCTTGTGGATAATTATATGTTCTGATTCGTTCAGAACGATCCCCGCTACCAACCTGTAATTTTCTTTCTTGAGCTTGTTCATTTGCTTGTGTTGATATCTCTTCATCTAGAAGTTTCGCTTGTAATAATGACATCGCTCTGGCTCGATTCTTATGTTGTGAGCGTTCATCTTGGCATTCAACTACAATTCCGCTTGGAAGATGCGTTAATCGAACAGCAGAATCTGTTTTATTGACATGCTGGCCGCCAGCACCCGATGCTCGATATGTATCTACACGCAAATCACTTGGGTTAATATTAATTTCTTCTATTTCTTGTGCTTCTGGTAATACAGCAACAGTGCAGGCTGAGGTATGTACACGACCTTGAGATTCAGTGAGTGGAATGCGTTGTACGCGATGTACTCCTGATTCAAATTTTAAACGTGAGAATATATTATTACCCGAAATTCGAGAAATAATCTCTTTGTAACCACCATGCTCACCTTCACGCATGGTAATTATCTCTACGCTCCATTTTTTAGATTCAGCATATTTAGAGTACATACGAAATAAATTACCCACAAAAATAGCAGCTTCATCTCCCCCCGTACCTGCCCTGATCTCAAGAAAAATATTACTCGCATCATGAGGATCTATGGGTATAAGTGATTTCTTTATATCTATTAGTAAGAAGGATATTTTTTCGTTAAGCAGGGTAGATTCATCATTGCCCATATTTTGAATAGCTGCATCCTCATCTTGCTTCATTTCTTCTGCGGCAATTAAATCCTCATTTAATAATTTATATTTGTTGAAAATATTAATAATAGGCTCAATCTGCGAATACTCTTGTGAGAGGGTGCGAAATTTGTTTTGATCAGAGATGACTGCAGGGTCTGAAAGTAAATATGAAATTTCTTCCATTCTATCGCTAGTGATCTCTAGTTTTTGTCGAATTGAATCTTTCATGTTAGTTTTCAATCTTCATCTAAATTAAATAACTCTGAAATTATTTTGATTAATTCTAAATCTGAATTTTTAGCCGCTTCTTTTAGTTTTATATTTGGCATATGAAGTAATTTATTTACAATATTTGAAGTACTTTTTTCTAATACTTGATCAATATTATCACCTTTTTTGAGCTGTCTTTGGCTTTGCTTTAAGACTTCTTCTTTAATTTTTTCACCATGCTCTCTGAGAGCTATAATTTTTGAATTAATCGTCAAGCTTTTTTGTTTTTCTAGAAAGCGAGATGTTTCTTCTAAGAGAATATGATTGGCATTAATAGCTGCTAATTCACGACTAGTCTGTCCTTCTAGTATGACTTTTTCCAGGTCATCGATGGTGTATAGATAGATATCCTCTAGATCTGCGATAGTTGGGTCCATATCCCGTGGTACAGCCATATCTACAGCAAAAATAGGCTTTCTTTTTCGATTTTTTATGGCCTTTATTACCTGAGATTTTTTGATAATTATATTCTTACTTGAGGTGGCGCTTATCAAGATATCAGCAACCTCTAGTATGCCATCTATATCTGATAAATTGATTGCGTAACCATTAAATTTTTGTGCTAATTTTTGTGCTTTTTTGAAGTCTCTATTAGCAATAAAAAGGCGACCTATACCCTTACTCCTAAGATGTTTCGCTGTTAATTCAATTGACGTTCCGGCTCCAATCAAAAGTGCAGTATGTTTTTTAAATCCAGAAAAAAATTGATTTGCCAGGGTTACAGCGGCATAAGCTACTGATACTGGGCTATTTCCAATCTTAGTATTGGTGCGAATTTTCTTTGCAACAGAAAATACATGGGCAAAAAGAGGGTTAAATGAATGATTTACAAAATCTTGTTTTTGAGCAAATCGAAAGGCTTCTTTTAGTTGTCCAAGGATCTGAGGTTCACCAAGGATCATTGAATCCAGTCCGCAAGCGACTCGACTTAGATGGATAATGGCTTCTTTTTTATGCAGGGTAAAGAGATGTTTATTAGTGTTGGAGTCAATTTTTTTGAACTTAGTTAGCCATGTTTTTGCTTCTTCTAGACCATGATTATCAGTATTCAGATATAACTCACTGCGATTACATGTCGACAAAATAACAGCTTCTTTAATATGCTTTATCGCTTTCAATTCAATCAATGCAGCCTCGACATCCTCATTCGATATTACTAATCGCTCTCTTATATCGAGCGATGCTGTATTATGATTTAGACCAAGAATTTTAAATGACATTGTTTTTATATAAGATTGTAAATTTCACGTATCATAAAACAACTAGCGATATAGTGCTTTGCTTGTCTACCTATTTTAGTTGTGCAAAAAAAGCCAATAAGAACATAAATATGAAAATAAAATCAATAAAATCAATACCTTCGATAGTATTCAGTGTTTTTTTGTTTATCTCGTTAATCTCTTTCGAACTATTAGCACAAGAGGTAAATCAATCTACTCGAGCGCACCTAAGAGAGGCGGAAGCCGCACTCGAAGATTTTAACTATATGAGTGTTATGGTGGCTTATGAGAATGCGGCTAAATCCAGTAATGATATAAATATTACTAAACAAGCCGCCTGGCTTGCTGATAGCTATCGTTACGATGCAAAAGCTTTATCATTGGCTGAGCGTTGGTTTGAATTAGATGGCGATAGTGATTCTGCTTTGTTGTTTCTCATAAACAGGCAAATTGATGCCAACTTAATTTTGGCAGCAAAGAAAAATTTAAAGGATTTGATAGCTAAAAATGAAGGTGAGGCAGATGAAGTATTACTTGCTGTAATTCCATTTCTAACCACTAAGGATCTAGGTAAGTTAAATAAATTAATACATTATTTTTCAAAAATTTACGATAAATCGAGTTATGCGAAATATGCCTATGCCACTTTGTTGATGCAAAATGGTGACTATGAAGAAGCTCTTGTTAATGCGAGAAAATCAGCGCTCCTCGATCCATCTTGGGAAAAACCAAAATTACTTATTGCACGTATTTTTTTGTTATCAGGTAAAAATGACGAGGCAATCGATTACGTTGCTAGATATATTGGTGATCAGATCAATCCTAGTTCAGCGTCACGTATTGAACTTGCCTTAATTTACATGTCGTCAGATCGTCTTGAAGATGCCTTAGGGCAAGTCAGTCAGATTTTACTAGAAAGGAGCGATCAAACTGCAGCAATAAGAATGATGGCAATTATTAATTTTAGATTAGCGGATTATGATGCGGCTTGGATAGATTTTAATGAGTTACTTGAAGGTAATTTATACGCGATGGATGCATTATTTTATATGGCTAGAATAAGTGAAATCCGAGGCAATGCTCTTGAAGCGATTAAACTTTATACAAGAGTTAATTCGGGTTCAAATGCAACATACTCTCAGAGACGAGCCAGTAATCTAATGATCTCTTTAGATGAGCAGGAAGCTGCTAGGATTCATTTAAAGCAATTTGGACAGAAACATCCAAAATTCACTCAAGAAATGCTTATCGCAGAAGGTGATTTACTTGAAGTACTAGGGAAAAATAAAGAGGCGTTAACTCTATATGAGAACTTAGCTCTTAATTATCCATATGAGTATAAGTTTTCTCTGAAGCGAGCAGAAATATTGCTAAAGAATGGCCGTCCTTCTGATGCATTGATTGAATATGAGTCATTAGCAAGGACTTTCCCTAAGAATGCGACTATCTTAAATGCATATGGCTATGTATTAACTGACCATTCACAGGCTTATAAAAAAGCCATTAAGCTCATAAAAAAGGCATTAAAAATTGAGCCTAAAAATCCAGCAATCATTGATAGTTATGGGTGGGCTCTCTATCACTTAGGAAAGCATCAACAGGCATTAAAAGAATTAAAAAAAGCTTACGAGCTCTACAAGGATCCAGAAATCGCTGCTCATATCATAGAAGTTCTTTGGGATATTGAGGAAACAGAAGAGGCGTCAAGGTTCTTGCTTGAAGCAACAGAAAGATTTCCAAATAGTGACTATTTAAATAAATTAAGTAATAAATTATTTAGTACAGAGGAAAGTTAACATCAAGAAGGTTATTAAATTTTGGTTCATTATTACCTGTCTAATGAATCTTTATGCCTGCGCGACCAATAATTCTGTTAGTCATACTTCAAAATCAGATAAATTACCGAATCAATTAATGCATAGTTCTTGGGAGGTTAATGGCAGAGCCATTCTTCAGTATGAAGAAGACGCGGTGAGTGCGAGATTTAATTGGTTGCAAGATAATGATTTATTTAAATGTATAATTAGCGGGCCTTTAGGTATGGATGTAGTTGCTTTTAAGGGTGATAATTCTGGAATTTTTGAAATAACAAGTGACGACAATCAGTCTAATTTATATAGAATCTTAGAGGAAGACCTCCCAGTTAATGATATAAAATTTTGGCTGCAAGGATTACCAAATCCTCACTCAAGTTATACTCAAATAACTCAAGATCAAGATTTTTTTGAATTTGATCAGAACAACTGGAAGATAATAATAAATAAATATCAACGTATTAACGCTTATCATTTACCTAAAAATATTCAGATCAAAAATTCTGCATTAAGTTTGAAAATTTCTATTGATAGATGGAGATTGTAGAAATGAATATATTAATGTTGTTTGACACGCGTGAGAACGAACTTCACAATTAACTTTTCCTAGACAACGAATAGTTTTAGATGGGGTGTAGCCAAGTGGTAAGGCAACGGGTTTTGATCCCGTCATTCGCAGGTTCGATCCCTGCCACCCCAGCCATTTATGGGGAAATTCATGAATTTTTTGAATTTCATCATGATTGAAATAATAAATATATTTAAGGAGTAGGGACTTGGATTCAGCATCAATGGCAATAATTTCAGGGAACGCGCACCCAAAATTGGCGCAAGATATTGCAAAAGTGCTGCATTTGCCTCTCACAAAAGCTCATGTCAGTCGTTTCAGTGACGGCGAATTTAATATTGAGATCTTAGAGAATATTCGAGGTAGGGATGCCTATATTATTCAATCAACATGCCCCCCAGGGGCTGAAAATTTAATGGAATTATTGGTAATGGCGGATGCTTGTAAGAGAGCTTCAGCTAGACAAGTAACAGCTGTGATACCGTACTTTGGTTTCGCAAGACAAGATCGTCGACCTCGATCCTCACGTGTTCCAATAACGGCGAAATTAGTTGCTAAATTGATTGCTGCCTCAGGAATTGATCGGGTGTTAACTGTTGATTTGCATGCCGAGCAAATCCAAGGATTTTTTGATGTAGCCGTTGATAACGTTTATGCGTCACCAATTTTACTGGGTGATGCATGGAAGAATGATCTTTCTGATATCGTTGTAGTTTCCCCTGATGTTGGCGGGGTGGTAAGGGGCAGGGCATTAGCAAAAAGACTGGATAATGCAGATTTAGTTATTATTGATAAACGTCGTTCGAAAGCCAATAAATCAGAAGTAATGAATATAATTGGTGATGTAGAGAATAAAAATTGCATCATGATTGATGATATGGTCGATACTGCTGGTACGCTCTGTCATGCTGCTGACAAATTAAAAGAGTGTGGCGCTTCATCTGTTCGGGCTTACATAACACATCCGGTTCTATCGGGGCCGGCAGTTCAAAGAATTAAAGATTCGGCAATTGATGAGGTAGTCGTAACCGATACTATTCCATTGAGTGATGCCGCCACCGCTTGTTCAAAAATCAGGCAATTATCGACCGCTGAATTATTAGGTGAAACTATGCGACGTATCAACGAAGAAGAGTCAGTTAGTTCATTGTATCTAGAATAAGTAATTAAAATTTTAGCCTATTATTTTTAGTTCATTGTTTCATCGGTGATAGCTTTAAGCTATGATGCGCCACTCAACTAAATTTGGTCGCGAATATGGTTGAGAAAAGACATTATATAAATTATATATTTATGGAGAAATAAAATGAGTGATGAGTTTAATCTTATTGCGGAAATGCGTGAAGACCGGGGGAAAGGAGCGAGCCGCCGCCTGCGTCTTCAAGGAAAAGTTCCAGCAATTATTTATGGTGCGGGCCGCGAGCCGCGAGCGTTGATGTTTGATCATAATAAAGTACTTAGAGAATTAGAGAATGCATCTTTTTATTCAAGTATTTTGACTATCAAAGTTGGAGAGAAGAGCCGAGCAGCCATTGTAAAAGACATTCAAAGACATCCAGCTAAGAAGCAAATATTACATATTGATTTTCAGCGTATTGTTGAAGATGAAAAAATACGTATGCAAATACCAATTCACTTTCTAGGTGAAGAGGATGCTATAGGCGTTAAAGTAGGTGGGGGATCAGTTTCACGTCTCATGACAGAGCTCGAGGTTTCTTGTTTACCAAAAGATTTGCCTGAGTTTCTTGAGGTGGATATTTCGGAGCTTGAACTTGATCAGATGTTACATGTATCCAATATTACACTTCCGACTGGAGTTGAGGTATCGGAAATTGTCCTTGAGCAAGACCAAGCGATTGTGTCAATAAGTGAGATCAAAGAAATCATTGAAGAGGAGATTCTTGAAGTTGAAGGTGACGGTGGTGAGGAAGGTGAAGGTGATACTTCAAGTGATTCATCAGCAGATTCTGATAGTAACTCTCAAGAAAATACAGCCAATGAAGATAAGGGCGAGTAAGTTTATTAATTTGACACTGTGTAAAATTTGAACAAATTACTTTAATGGATTATCAATTCTCACATTAAACGATATATTTGGTATGTTAAAAGTTATACATTGTGCATGATAATTACTTTATTTTTCGTCTCTTTATATGGAAAAATCTCTCTCATTGATTGCTGGCCTTGGTAACCCGGGCAAACGGTATGAGCGAACGCTTCATAATGCAGGTTTTTGGTGTATTGATGATATTGCAGCACGTCATAATGCGATTTTTTCTTACAGTAAGAAATTTGATGCCGAAATCTGTCAAATAAGTATAGCAAAACATGATATTTGGTTGCTTAAGCCGCAAAGCTTTATGAATATGAGCGGTGGTCCTATAAAGTCCGCATTGGATTATTACCGTATATCCCCAGAAAAAATGCTGGTGATTCATGATGAAATCGACTTATCTCCCGGCGTAGCAAAGTTAAAAGTGGGAGGTGGGCATGGGGGTCATAACGGGTTAAGAGATATTTTTAATCACTGTGATAGAAACTTTATGCGAATTCGTATTGGTATTGGTCACCCTGGCCATAAGGATGAGGTCATCAATTATGTTTTACGCGATGTAACTCAGAAGCTTGAAATTTCTATAAATGAGAGTGTTAAAGATGTGCAAGAAATAATTACTGTTATTCTTGAACAAGGCATTGAGAGTGCTATGAAGAAACTTCACACTCCATTAAAGCTTAAATAAAGTAGTAAATAATTATGACAATAAAATGTGGCATTGTAGGCCTGCCAAATGTAGGTAAATCAACACTCTTTAACGCACTAACTGCAGCTGAAATACCTGCTGAAAACTATCCATTTTGCACTATTGAACCTAATGTAGGGATTGTTCAGGTGCCTGACTTGCGCCTTCAATCTATAGCAGAGATTGTTAAGCCAGAAAAAGTATTACCTGCAACCATGGAATTTGTGGATATTGCTGGATTAGTTGCTGGCGCCTCAAAAGGCGAAGGACTTGGCAATCAGTTTTTGGCAAATATAAGGGAGACAAATGCAATTGCCCATGTTGTTAGGTGTTTTGATGACAGCGATATTATTCATGTATCTGGTTCAATTAACCCAATTGACGATATTCTGACGATCAATACAGAGCTTGCATTGGCTGATATGGAGTCAGTGGGTAAGCAATTATATAAAGCTGAGCGTAATGCTAAAAATAATGAAAAATCGGCAGTTTTAAGAAAAGATGTGCTTCAAAAAACAAAATTTCATCTCGATAAAGGCGAACCAGTAAGGACGTTAGTTCTGGATGAGTTTGAAAAAGAAGTAATTGATGAGCTTCAGTTACTTACAGCAAAACCAGTTATGTATATTGCAAATATGGATGAAGCGGGAATGCAAGGTAATGAGTATTTTGATTCTTTAAAGCAATTAGCAAGTGAAGATGGGGCTGAGGTTGTAAAAGTATGTGCCGCGATTGAAGCTGAAATTGCATTGTTGGATGAGCAGGATAAAGGTGAGTTTTTATCGGATATGGGTCTTAGTGAGCCGGGCTTGAATCGTGTAATTAGAAGTGGTTATGCATTATTAGGGTTACAGACTTTTTTTACAGCTGGCCCTAAAGAAGTGCGTGCTTGGACTACAAAGATAAATGCCACAGCACCTAAGGCTGCAGCAGAAATCCACACCGACTTCGAAAGAGGATTTATTCGTGCTGAAGTGATTGCATTTGATGATTATATCAATAAAAAAGGTGAGCAAGGAGCTAAAGAGGCTGGAGTTTTAAGGCTGGAAGGTAAGGAGTATATAGTTAAGGAAGGTGATATTATGCATTTTAGATTTAATGTATGATTTCGTTAGTGAGAAGATTATAACTGTTATGTCACTTGACAGATGATTACCATGTACGGACAATTCTCATCTTAAATTCATAAGTATTAGAAATGGTGATGTAGCTCAGGCGGTTAGAGCGGCGCACTCATAACGCGCAGGTCGGTGGTTCAAGTCCACCCATCACCACCAATTCTAATAACTTTTATTTTACAAAAGATCTCTAATCTTATAGAGCATTACCCCTAAAGATAATAAAGGTCGCTGAATTAAGTGAGTGCCTGGTATTGCGATGGGACGTATGTTGTTAAATAAATCCAATCGTTGCATTGAGCCGGATATTGCTTCAGCCATGATCTTTCCAGCTAGGTGAGTCATGTTTACTCCATGCCCTGAATACCCTTGACTGTAATATATATTAGAGGCTAATTTTCCAAGTTGAGGGACATGATTGATTGTGACACCGATTTTGCCGGTCCAAGCGTAATCAATTTTTACATTATTTAAGTATGGATATATGCGCAACATTTTTTTACGAAGTTCTCTCTTCATATAGATTTCATCATTTCCATGATAATCAAGTCTTGTACCAAATAATAAACGCTTATCTCCAGTCAATCTAAAATACTCTAGTATGTAATTGGGATCACAAACTGCGAGATCTTGCGGATTAATTTTTTGTATAATATCCTCTGTTAAGGGTTCTGTAGCAATTACGAAGCTATTTACAGGGATGACAAAGTTTCGCATTTTTTTATCGAGCTGGTGGTATGCGTTGCCAGCTAGCAATAAAGTATTTGCACTAATACTTCCATGTGCAGTGTAAATTTTAGGTTTACTTGTTTTATCAATTTTAATTACTGGGGACTGCTCATGGATTAAAGCACCCAACGACTCTGCTGCTCTTGCTTCACCTATACATAGATTTAGGGGATGTACATGACCATTACCCATATTCAAGAGGCCACCAATATATTCATCTGTTCCAATAAGATCAGCTGTTTCTCTCTTATTTAGGACAGCAGTTTTATGAGGATAATTATGATTACGCAGATCTTCATGCCATGAATTTATAGAATTAATATGCCTTTTTTTGATTGCTACATCGAGATAGCCCCATTTTAGGTCGCAGTCGATAGCATATTGTTTGACTCGATTGCGAATAATTTCATTACCTTCCCAACGCATATTCCAAATTAAGTCAGCATCCTGGGCACCGTACTTTTTTTGCATTACATCAGCACCACTGAAACCACCAATAATCTCACCGCCATTCCTTCCAGATGCACCCCAACCAATTTTGTTAGCTTCTACTATGGTTACTTTGTAACCTAGCTCTGAAAGATGCAATCCAGCTGACACACCACTGAAACCACCTCCAACAATGCAGATATCCGTAGTTTGATGTCCTTTTAATTGAGGATAATTAGTACCTTTATTAATACTTGCAGCATAATATGATGTCGTATGTTGCTGTGGTTGCATAATTAATCCAATCAGTTAATGGTTTGTGTGGTTTTTTTATTAAATACACCATTTATAACTTCCCTGAGAATTTTTCTAAGCTCGAGAGCATGATGTGCTTCATTTTTCTTATATCCGGTAAATACAGCTACAATATCTCGGGTTGGATTGATTAAAAGACCCTGTCCGGCCCAGCCCCCCTTAAAAAAATCATCGTTATCATAAACACTATCCCACTGATATACATTATGTTTGATACCGCTTTTTTCAAATCCCGGAATATTTAAATTTTGAAGTAATTTTGGATTTCCACCATTCAAAATAAGCTCAATATGAGCATCAGAAATTATTTTTTTATCAGAAACTAGTTCGTAACTTGGCGTAAAAAGCATGCCAAATCTTATCATATCTCTCATTTTTGCCATAAAACCACCATGCATAACCGCTATTCCATTTCTTGGTGCCAAGAATGACGCATCTGCTTCAGCACCAATGTGATACCAGATTTCTTTGGTAAGCGCATCTTGGAATGGCATGTTTGTTAATTCTTCTACTAACCAAGCAAGAACAAAAGTATTTAACCCCGAATAAGAAAACTTTGTTCCTGCTTCGGTTTCTCGCTCAATGATAGTTTCTCTAACAAAATCATATGGATTGTCTAAAGCTGATTCATTACGAAATCCGTCACCAATGGACATGGAATACAAGTAGTAACAACTTTCTTTTGTTTGATAATCATCAGAACAATTTAACCCTGTTGCCATATCAAGGATATTCCTGACAGTTATTCCAGCAAAGCTAGTGTCATTTAGGTCAGAGATGTAGTCTTCAATTGGACGATTTACATCAATTAAACCTCTTTCTTCATAAATACGAATCAAAGTTGCCGGTAAAATTTTTGCTACAGACCAATAAATAGGTTTTTCATATTCCTTCATACGAGGGTATGACTCAAAAATAATTTCTCCTTGATGACTTATAACCACTCCCATTGCTGTGGATTCGTCACTGCGAAGATAATCACTAAAAGTCATTTTACCATTTGGTGTATTAATTTTATAGGATGTTATTTCTTCAGAAATAGCTTTTCTTAACTCTTTAACTGGACCATTTCTATATACATTGACGGTTGGAAAAATTCGGTGGAGATTTTTGAAATTCCATGCCATATCTTGTCCATTTTTAGTCCACCAGATATCGCTTTTAGGTAATTGATTGAATTGATTGCTTACTGAACCGACAGTTGACGCAGATTCAAATAAAACAGGTACAGATTTTTTTTCTTCTGCAGCGATACAAAACCCAGGTAGGCTAAAAAAAATAATTAGTAGCATTTTATATTGTTTAGTTTTCATTTCTTTCCTAAAAATTTTAAAGTATTAATTGTATATTCTTTCTTGGGAGTAATTTGATTAGTTTATAAACTATAGTAATAAATAATTTAATACAAAATATGATGTCGCAATATGAAATATTATCTCGGAAAAATAAAGGTCACTCTTGACGGATTTTTAATACCTGATTCTTATCTTCGAGGTAAAAAAGGTTTAGGACTTGATGGCTTTGTGAATTAATTGATCATTATTTTAAAAATTACGAGAATCTAGTGTATTTATCTGAAACACATTCCATTAAACTTCAATAAATGGCTCATGCGCATGCGCAATATTTGAGTTTGAGTTATAGATTCATCTACATAAGTCTTGATTCTTTTTATTAAGAATTAAAAATAAGTGATTCATTGGAAAATTAATGGCTACACCCAATCAAAAAAAAGAATGTAAGGTTGTTTTCACACCTTCAGGAAAGAGAGGTTATTTCAGTAAAGGAACCTCTTTATTAAATGCCTCACGGCAACTCAGCGTTGATATTGATTCGGTATGTGGCGGTAGAGCATTGTGCGGTCGTTGTCAGATAGAAGTTACTGAAGGTGATTTTGCTAAACATAATATTCATTCATCCATAAGTTCAGTAGAAGGAATTACTGAAGCAGAAAATAAATTTCGAGAAAGAAGAGGGTTGAGTGAGAATAGACGACTGAGTTGTCAAGCATTACTCCTTTCTGATGTTGTGATTGATGTTCCAGCTCAATCACAAGTTCATCAACAAGTGATCAGAAAAAAGAATGAAGCTCATGATATTGATATTGATCCAATGGTTAAGGCTTATTATGTGAAGGTTGAAGAGCCTGATATGCATAAAGGTTCTGGTGATCTATTGCGTTTGATGGAGGCTTTGAAGAAAGAATGGGAATTAGAAGGGTTAACCTGTTCGTTAGAATTAATTCAATCCTTACAGAAAATTTTAAGAGTCAGCCAATGGAGCATTACAGTTGCAGTCAGAGATAACTCTGAAATTATTTCGATCTGGCCTGGATTCAAAGACATGTTGTATGGCATAGCGATTGATGTTGGTTCTACCACTATTGCCGCCCATTTATGTGAGTTAAGTTCGGGTAAGGTTATTGGTAGCTCAGGATTAATGAATCCTCAGATTCGTTTTGGTGAAGATTTGATGAGTCGAGTTTCTTATATCATGATGAATGATGGGGGAGAGGAAGACTTAACTAAGGTAGTTAGGGAGTCTATTAATGAGATTATCACTAATCTTATTGAAGAGAATAACATCGAAAGATTAGATATCTGTGAAATTACATTAGTAGGAAATCCTATTATGCATCATTTGGTACTTGGAATTAATCCTATAGAATTAGGAGTAGCTCCATTTGCTTTAGCCACTGATACCAGTACGACCATTAAAGCGTCAACATTAAATATTGATGTAAATCCAGGGTGCTATATTTATGTATTACCATGCGTTGCTGGACATGTTGGCGCTGATGCTGCTGGCGTGATTCTAGCTGAAGAGCCCTATAATAGAGATGAGATTTCCTTGGTTGTAGATATTGGCACAAATGCTGAGATTATCCTAGGTAACAAAAAAAGATTATTGGCGGCATCCAGTCCAACTGGACCAGCTTTTGAGGGTGCACAAATTAGCTCCGGTCAAAGAGCAGCGCCAGGGGCAATAGAACGTGCAAGAGTTGATCCTATTTCGCTTGAGCCTAGATTTAAAATCATCGGATGTGATCTTTGGTCTAATGAGAAGGATTTTGAGGCCAATATTCCTGCTGGAGGTATCACAGGAATTTGTGGTTCTGGGATCATAGAAATTGTGGCTGAGTTATATTTAAGTGGGGTGGTGGATCAGGATGGTAGGATTAATGAAGGTAACGCTTCAAGATCAAATCGAATAATTAAGGATGGCAGAACATATTCTTATTTATTACATCAGGGCGATCAAGACATTAAAATAACACAAAATGACATCAGGGCGATTCAATTAGCTAAAGCCGCTTTGTATGCTGGCGTTAAGCTTCTAATGGCCCATTTAAAGATCAAGAAAGTTGATCGGATTCGTCTAGCAGGAGCATTTGGCGCTCATATAGATGTTAAATATGCTATGGCGCTTGGCTTGATACCTAATTGTGATTTAAAGCAAGTCTCGTCAGCTGGTAATGCAGCAGGTACGGGTGCAAGAATTACATTATTAGATAAAAAAAGTAGAGGAAGGTTAGAGCATCAAGTCAAATTAGTAGAGAAAATTGAAACAGCCGTAGAGAAATCGTTTCAAGATGAATTCGTAGCTGCCATGGCAATACCACATCAAATGGATGATTTTACTCATTTAGCTTCAGTTTTTAAGTTACCCAAGCGAAGCAGCGTGTCTTCAGAATCGAGTGGTAGAAAAAGAAAGAGAAGAAGAAAGATATAAGATTAAGGATACAATAAAATACTGTTATTAAATTAATGTCGCTTTTGTGATAGATGGTAATTATAAAGCCTGTAATATTAAATATATTGTGATTTAAAGAAAGGAATTATTATGAAAATTAGTCTAGATGGACAAGTTGCTATCGTTACAGGTTCTGGCAGAGGGCTTGGAAGAGCGCACGCAATGGCTCTTGCGGAAAGAGGTGCCAAGGTTATTGTGAATGACTTAGCTGTCGATGGTGATGCTTCTGAAAATGCGAAAGCGGTTGTTGATGAAATTATTAAAAAAGGCGGTGAAGCGCTCGCGAATGGAGCTAATGTTGCTGATTTTGATCAAGTGCAAGCCATGACTGCGCAAGCTATGGATGCTTGGGGCCGGGTTGATATTTTAGTGAATAATGCCGGTATCTTGAGAGATAAAACTTTTCTCAAGATGACGCCTGAAGATATGCGAATGGTTGTTGATGTGCATTTAATGGGTTCAATGTATTGTGCGAAAGCAGTTTGGGAGATTATGCGAGAACAGGCATACGGTAGAATCGTATTCACCTCATCGAGCTCAGGACTATATGGAAACTTTGGCCAGACCAATTATGGCGCTGCGAAAATGGCTATGGTAGGTATGATGAATACCCTTCATTTAGAGGGAATGAAATACAATATAAAAGTTAATTGTCTGGCGCCAGCTGCTGGGACGGAAATGACTAAAGGTTTATTTCCTGAACCAGTTTTTGATTTGTTATCACCAGAAGCAGTTAGTCCGGGTGTTGTATTTCTTTGCAGTGAGCAAGCCCCAAGTAGAATAGTATTAGGAGCTGGTGGTGGAAGTTTTGATATCTTTAAGGGTTTTGAGACTGTTGGAATAAATTTACTTCCCGATGAATTATCTGCTGAAGGTGTTGCTAAACACTGGCAATCTATTTGTAGTGAAGACGGAATGCATGAAACTCAAAGCGGTGCCGAACAAACTGAAAAATTTGCGATTCAAGGTGCAACAAAATTGGGGTTAGATTTAAGCTAATAGCAGGTAAAAAATTTAAATAAAATTAAGGAAAGGTTATGCGTGAGGCAGTAATTGTATCAACCGCTCGAACACCAATCGGACGGGCTTATCGAGGTGTATTTAATAATACTGATGCGCCAACTATGGGTGGGCATGCAATTCGACATGCAGTTGCAAGGGCGGGTATTGATTCAAGGGCAATAGAAGATGTCATTATGGGTTGTGGTATGCCACAAGGAACTCAGAGTCAGAATATTGCTAGATTATGTGCATTATCGGGTGATTTACCAGTGACAACGGCAGGAATGACAATAGATCGTCAATGTTCATCTGGCATGATGGCAATTGCTACTGCATCCAAATCTATTATGGCTGGAGAGCATGACATCATGGTTGCCGGAGGATTAGAATCGATCAGTTTGGTGCAAAATGAGCATGCAAATATGCATAGAGTCATTGATAAAAATCTTATAGCAAAGCATGAGCATATTTATATGCAGATGTTAGATACAGCAGAAGTAGTATCCAATCGTTATAATATTACCCGAGAGCAACAAGATGCTTATGCTTTGCAAAGCCAACAAAGAACTGCAGTCGCTCAAGAAGCAGGTAAATATGATGATGAGATTGCTCCATTAACTTCTAGCATGGGTGTGATGGATCGTGAGACGGGAAAAATAAGCTTTAAAGAGGTAACGCTTGAAAAAGATGAAGGTAATCGTCCGGAAACTAATCTTGAAGGCTTGGCGGGATTGAAGACAGTCAGAGAGAATGGGTTTATAACCGCTGGCAATGCCAGTCAGTTATCCGATGGTGCATCAGCGTCAGTAATTATGGCCGCAGACGTAGCAAAGAAAAATAATATTGAACCATTGGGTTTTTATCGCTCAACAGCAGTGGTTGGGTGCAGTCCAGATGAGATGGGGATAGGCCCAGTATTTGCAATACCAAAATTATTAGAACAAACCGGATTGAAAATCGAGGATATTGATCTTTGGGAGCTAAATGAAGCATTTGCAGTTCAGGTTATATATTGTCGAGATCGATTGGGTATTCCAAATGATAAACTAAATGTTAATGGTGGAGCTATTTCGATTGGTCATCCGTATGGAATGTCTGGAGCACGCATGGTTGGACATGCTTTAATTGAAGGTAAGCGACGTGGTGCACGTTATGTCATATGTACAATGTGTATTGGAGGAGGCCAGGGTGCCGCTTCATTATTTGAGGTTGCGTAAAATTTTTAGAATGGGTAGAAAATAATGCGAGCACTGATTTGTAAAAAATATGCCCCACCGAGTGAACTTAGTCTTGATCAAGTTCAAGATCCTGTTCCATCAAAAGGTCAGTTACTGGTTAATGTGAAAGCAGCTGGAATCAATTTTCCAGATGTATTGGCCATTGAAGGTAAGTATCAAGTAAAAACTGAACCACCATTTGTGCCAGGAAATGAAGCGTCAGGAATAGTCGAAGCTATCGGGTCTGGTGTTACTCGTTTTAAACCAGGTGATCATGTCATAGTTACTAGTAGTGGTGGGGCGTTTGCTGAAAAATGTATCGCTGAAGAAAGTGCCTCTATTGCAATGATGCCTGAATTAGATTTTGCGCAAGGCGCGGGTTTCATGGTCACTTATGGCACCAGTTATCATGCACTACACCAATCGGCGAAGCTCCAAGAAGGTGAAACTATATTAGTATTAGGGGCGGCTGGAGGGGTGGGTATTACAGCGGTGGAAATTGCTAAAGCGAAAGGGGCGAGAGTTATCGCTGCTGCTAGCAGCGATGATAAATTGGCATTTGCTCGAGAAGCGGGAGCAGATGAGTGTATTAACTATTCAAAAGTACCCCTTAAAGAAACAGTTAAAGAATTAACCCAAGGCAAGGGAGCTGATGTTGTATATGATCCAGTAGGCGGCTCACTTGCTGATGAGGCATTAAGGGCAACAGCTTGGCATGGTAGGTATTTAGTTATTGGCTTTGCATGCGGAGATATCCCTAAATTTCCAGCTAATATTATGTTGCTTAAAGAAGCCAGTGTAATTGGAGTGTGGTGGGGGACATGGGCAGCGAAGAATCCTAAGTTACATTTTCAGAACTTAAAAGAAATTGCCACTCTAATTAAAAATGGCCAATTACTTCCTAGAATTACCGAGCAATACCCAATTGATAATTATCAAGAAGCATTTAAAGTGATTACTGAGAGACGAGCAAAGGGAAAAGTTGTATTAACAATGACTAGCTAATAGAAGTTCCACCGTCCATCACTAAGTTTGTGCCTGTTGTATAAGAAGCGCTATCCGATACCAAATAAAGAACACCAGCAACCATCTCATCTGTTTTGCCTGCCCTTCCTGCAGGAATTCGTTTTAATAATTTTTGTACTAAAGGATTATCAATTAAAGTTTTTGCAAAAAGTGTGTCAATTACTCCAGGTAGAATTGCATTGACTCTTATACCTTGATGCCCATATTCATTTGCGAATGATTGGGTAAGGCTTATTAATCCAGCTTTTGTCATGGCATACACAGCTTGACCTTTAGCTGGCTTTAAAGCCGCTATTGAGGCGACATTAACAATAGATCCACCGTTAGATTCAATCATTAAAGGCAGTGCAGCGCTTATCATAAAATAGGGACCTTGGAGATTGACTTCGATAGTTTTATTAAAAGCTTCCTTAGAGACATCTCCAGCGGGGCCATAGTATGGATTGGTCGCAGCATTATTAATGAGGATATCTAGACGCCCATGATCTCGTCGAATTGAATTAATGATTGATTCGAATGTTTCAATATTACCGGCATGACAAGCGATTGCAGTGGCGTTTTTCCCATTAATATTAATGCTGTCAGCAATGATTTGAGCATTTTCTTTCTTTCGGCTTGTCAAGATGACATGTGCGCCACATTCAGCTAAACCTCTCGCTATGGCCTCACCAATTCCTCTTGAAGCGCCGGTCACAAGGGCAACTTTATTGGTTAGATCTATTTGATGCATGGTGTTATCCAATTTATGATTATTTTGTTATGTTAACATTAATATTTTAGTAACATCCTCATCCTCATTGAATTAAAAAAAGGAAATTATTATGAAATTAGTTGTTCCTGTTGAAAAACTGAATGATTATAATGGTCAAGATATTGGCCATTCTGATTGGTTTTTGATTGATCAAGAGCGAATTAATCAATTTGCCACGATTACTATAGATCATCAATTTATTCATATTGATGAAGCGCAAGCAAAGAGCGGACCATTTGGATCAACTATTGCTCATGGCTTTTTGACGCTTTCAATGCTGACACATTTAACAGAATCATGTGGATTGCATCCGGAAGGCTCAGTAATGGGAATTAACTATGGTTTTGATAAAGTTCGTTTTTTGAAGCCTTTAGCAGTGAATAACCGCATTCGAGCAAGAGTTAAACCCTTATCAGCAACTGAGAGGAATCCAGGTCAGTGGCTTATGAAGTCTGAAGTTACGGTAGAGATTGAAGGTGAAGAAAAACCCGCGTTGGTCTCTGAATGGTTAGCATTGGTTTTCACGCAGTAGGTATTCATTTATCTTAGGCAGTTAAATCGATACAAATGTGACGATTCAAATCCAAAATGAGAAGTACACATAAATTGTCATAACAAAAGTAAGTATTACACCAGTAGCAAAAATATCTTTACGATCCCAGCTTTCACGGATTAGTTTTTTGTCTAATGTTTGGTAAGTCAATCCATTGATTTTATTTAGATCTGGTGCGGTTGAAAGGTAAGAAACAATGCAAATAATAGCACTACATATGAGAAATAGTACGCCTGAAAAATATAAGAAATTAAAGTCACCCACATAAGCTAAAAATCTTGGGTGTGCTATTTTTTCTGCGCCAAAAAAAGCCTGTATAACTAGCTTCAACATTCCTAGCAGAAAACCCAACGAAAGCCCCCAAGTAGCTCCTTTATTATTAATTCTTTGATTGAATAAACCAAGTAAAAATACCGCAGTTATAGGAGGTGCGAGATAACTTTGAACACTTTGCAGATATTGATATAACCCACCTTTTGATATTAATGGCATGATTGGAATCCATAGTAAACCAAGAATAACAACTATCAAGGTTGCAATTCGCCCAACTTGTATTAGCTTTTTGTCAGAAGCAAATGGCCTTATTTTTTTGTAAACATCAAATGTAAATAGTGTTGCAGTTGAGTTAAATAAAGATGAGAGAGAGCTCATTAATGCGGCAAGAATTCCTGCGACAACGAGCCCTCGAAGACCTTCAGGTAATAGTGTTGCCACCATCGCTGGAAAAACATGATCACCAAGAATTTCACCGTCATCACCTGTCGAAATTACAAGCAAACCTTTTTCAAAGAGAGCTGCACCAATTAGGCCGGGTATGAGGAAAATTAAAACTGGCCAAACTTTTAAAAAGGCGCCCCAGAGTGCTCCTCTTCTAGCTGATTTAAGATCTTTTGCTGCAAGCGTTCGTTGAACGATATATTGGTCAGTACACCAATACCAGATGCCAACAATGGGAGAGGCAATTAAAATACCTAGCCAAGGAAAATCAGGATCAGAAAGAGGCCTCCATAAAGCATATTGAGCTACATTCTGGCTAGCAAATAATTGCAGTTCATCAAAACCACCCAGTTTCTCTAATCCAAAGTAAGTAATGGCAAATGATCCCACTATAAGGATGATTGCTTGTAAGGAATCTGTAAATAATACCGCTCGAAGGCCACCTGCAACAGTATAAATCCCAGTTAAAGTAACAGTTGAAATCGCACCAATCCAGAATGCATTTTCTGGAGATCCAAAAGTATCCGGTAATAATGTTTCAAATACCAAGGCCCCTGCATAAACGGTTACTGAGACCTTCGTTAAGACATAAGCTATCAAAGAGACTATAGATAATATCCAACGCGGTTCTTTACCAAACCTTTTTTCAAGAAATTCAGGCATGGTAAATACCTTAGATTGATAATAAAACGGTACGAATACCCATGCAAGCAATACGACAATCCATGCATGTAATTCATAATGCGCCATCGCCAAACCAGTGGAAGCGCCTTGGCCAGCTAGACCGACAATATGCTCAGACCCTATATTAGATGCAAATATCGATGCACCTATCGCAAAGAAACCAACATTTCTTCCCGCCAAAAAATAATCAGTAGATGTCTTTTGATTGCGACTTGCATAGAAAACTATACTCAGGAGAATAAAAAAATAGAACCCTATAATAGTCCAGTCAAAAGTTGATAACATATGATGGATTTCCTTTTTTTAAAAAAATAATAGCTTTATAGTTTAGGAGTTAAGTTTATACAATATTATACTTTAGGACTTTTTTATGGTGTAAATTTATAATTAACGTTATTAATTAATATGTGAGATGAAAATGACAGATACTTTAACTTTGATTGGGGATATTGGCGGAACAAATGCTCGTTTTGCTTTAGTTGTACCTGGTGATATTAGCTATTTTAATATGAAAGTTATGAAATGCTCTGATTTTAATACCATTTATGAAGCAATTGAATTTTATCTAAATGAAGTTGATACGAAATTTTTAGATAGGGTATTTTTTGCTGCCGCATCTCCAATTTTAGAAGAAAACATAAAAATAACTAATAATCATTGGGTTATTGATAAAGAGGTATTACGTCAAAAATATAATCTCAGATCAGTAACTGTAATTAATGATTTTAAATCTATTGCAAATGCAATGGGTCATATAGAGAAATCCAGCTTCGAATCTATTGGAAAGATTAAACTGCATCATTTTTCTAATGCTGACTATAATCTTGCGATAATTGGTCCTGGAACAGGCTTAGGCGGGTCAGGACTAATCAAAAGCAACGGTATCTTAATCCCATCAGCAGCAGAATTGGGGCATATTGGTTTTGCCCCGCAAAATGATCTTCAAATAGATATTAATAAAATATTAAAGAATAAGTTTAATAGAGTAATTAATGAATCACTTCTTTCCGGACCAGGTATAGAGAATATTTACTGGGCATTGCATCAATTAAATACAAAAGAAGATAAAAAACTCTCTGCCAAGGAGATATTTAAAGCCCCATCTTCTAATGAATTAGCAAAACAAAGTGTTGAATTATTTTTTGAAATTCTAGGACAAGTTGCTGGTGATTTTGTCTTAGCTTTGGGTGCTATGGACGGATTACTATTGACTGGGGATATTATTAATCATTACCCAGATATACTTAAAAATAGTAAGTTTCGTTTTGGCTTTGAGAATAAGGGGGACTATCATTCCTTAATGAAAATAATACCCACATCATTAGTTACTAAATCAGAGATGGGCTTACTTGGTATGCTTTGGTTTTCTATTAATGATATTGCTGGGTAAAAATGCGGTTTAAAAAAATAAAATTAACGGTTAAATAATTATGGCAATCACAAGATTTATAGCTAAATGTATAATCATATTAGTACTTGTTTCCTGTACTGAAGATAAACCAGAATCAAGAATTTCTTTTATTGAAATGACGATCTCGGAGACTCAAGATTCGCTCCTGAATGGAAGGGTAAGTTGTAGGGAAGTGGTACAAGGATATCTAGATCGAATCGCTTTTTATGATAAAGCAAAAGGCATTAATGCTATTACAGTGCTTAATCCAAAGGCATTAGAAAAAGCGGATGCAATTGACAGTATAGTGGTGAGAGGAGGGCAGCTCCCCGAGTTATTTTGCACACCCATACTAGTCAAGGATAATTTCGACACACACGATCTTGTCACTTCTGGAGGATCTATTACTCTAGCAGAAAATTTTCCACCTGATGATGCTTTTATGGTGCGTAAACTTAGAGAAGCCGGCGCCATAATTATAGCAAAAACTAATATGGCGGAATGGGCTTTCAGCCCCAGAGAGACTGTTTCCTCATCATTTGGTAGAACAGCTAATGCTTATGATATTAATTATGTTCCAGCCGGTTCATCAGGTGGAACTGCCTCAGGAGTGGCTGCTAATTTCGCTCTCGCAGGATTAGGAAGTGATACAGGTAATTCTATTCGTGGCCCTTCATCGCATCTAGCTTTATTTGGCATACGATCCACGATAGGCCTTACGAGTCGTGATGGTGTCATTCCTCTCGTCTATGATCGAGATATTGCTGGACCTATGACTCGCACTGTTGAGGATGGTGTTCGTCTATTTAATGTCTTAGCAGGATATGATCCCGCTGACCCACTAACGATCCCCAATGTTCGAGAAGAGAATTATTTGGATTTTCTTGATAATGACGGGTTATCAGGAAAACGTATTGGTATTCTAAGGGTATTGTTAGATCATGAGGATGCTGATAGTGAAATTAAAGATATTTTTGCGAACGCATTGTTAGACATGGAGTCTGCGGGTGCTGTTATTATTGATAATATTGAAATTTCTCGTTTTGAGGAACTAAAAAACGAAATTAAATCTTGCAGTAGTTTTCGTTATGATCTGAAGCGTTATTTGCTTACATTAATCTCACCCCCATTTTTAGATGTGAAAACTCTACTTGATACTAAAAATTATGTACCTGCCTCCAAAAACGGTTTAGAATTTTTTTCACAGTTTTCACTAGAGTTAAGCCCTGAAGATAGAGAGGATATATGTCAATTATGGCCGAATAATACTCTCCGTAATGAGCTGCTTACTAATACTATAAATGCAATGGATAAAGACAACTTAGATGTATTGGTCTACCCAACTTGGTCCAATCCACCAGCATTAATCGACCATGCTAACGAAGGTTATAAAGGTGATAATAATCAATTTCTTTCACCCAGTGCTGGACTTCCTGCGGTTACTGTCCCGATGGGTTTTTGGCAAAAAAAATTACCTACTGGGTTACAAATACTGGGACGACCATATTCAGAAGGGTTATTATTTGAAATCTCATATTCCTATGAGCAGTTAAGTAAAAAAAGACGGCCACCTGATGGCTTGGGACCTATTTCTTTTAATGATAATTATTGAGCTGTTTTAGATACTTGGAATACTCTTGAGTCCCCGCGATCTCTTGGGTCTGATGCGGCGATCCAAGATTCATTATCTTTTATGATTACTTGAACATCACCAAAATCATAACTATGCGGTATGGTTTTGTAACCGTAATCTCCCAATGCAGTGATGATCTCTTTTGGCAAAGGATTATTAATCGTAAAGCCATTATAGGTGATCTCATCCACCGGTAATAATTGATGATGGAATCTTGTGGCTTTAACGGCATCGTAGGGTTTCATTTTAAAATCAATGATATTGGTGATAACTTGAAAGACGCTGGTGAATATAGTCGAACCACCTGGTGTGCCCAAGACCATCTCTACTTCATTATTTTTGAGTATAATTGTTGGTGACATGGAGGACAGCATTCGTTTTTCAGGTTGAATTTCGTTGGCTATATTTCCTACTACACCAAATATATTTGGTACACCAGGCTTGGCACTGAAATCATCCATTTCATTATTAAGAAGAAAGCCAGCCCCTTCAACAACAACCCCACTACCATAGTTCCAGTTAATGGTATAAGTATTTGAGACAGCATTACCCCATTGATCGACAATGGAGTAATGAGTTGTATTAGGTGATTCTAGTCCTGGATTGACACCTTTAAGTGCCGAAATATTATCAGGGTTAACTTGCAGTGCACGATTTGCTATGTATTCATCGCTTATTAGAGTTGCTATATTTGTGTCAAAAAAGTCAGGATCACCAAGGTATTCGGCTCGATCAGCGAATACTCTTTTTTCCATTTCAGCCACTAGATGGATATATTGTGGGGAATTATGCTCCAGCCCATTAAAAAGATGCGCGAGATAGTCTTTCATTTTCAATAATTGTATTACCGCAAACCCGCCTGAACTTGGAGGTGGTGATGAGATAATTTCGTATTCACGCCATTTTGCTCTTAGCGGTTTTCGCCACACGGCTTCGTATTTATCTAGATCTATCTTTGTAATCAACCCATTACTTTTACTCATCTGTTTTACAATAAGTTCAGCTGTTTTGCCGCGATAAAAGTCATCTGCTCCAAACTCAGCAATTCGCTTCAGAGTTTGTGCGAGTTCTGGTTGTTTGAATTTTTCATTTACTTTTATGGAGCTAAAGTATGTTCTAAAATTTGTTTTGCTACCGAACCAATCTAATGAATTATGAATATCATCTACCAGTATTTTTGCTGGTAAAAATCCTTCTTGAGCAAGTGATATCGCTGGTTCAAGTAATTTTTTCCAAGGTAGCTTACCAAAGCGCTGATGTGCTTCCCAAAATCCTGCAACCGTCCCAGGAACGCCAACAGCCTGGCCACCGATCAATGTTGAATCTTTAATGACATTACCATATTGATCTAAATACATATCTTTATGAGCAGCTAAAGGTGCTTTTTCGCGATAATCTAAAAAGGCAACTTCATCCCCCATCTTGATGGTCATAAAACCACCTCCACCAATATTACCGGCATCAATGAAAGTTACTGCCAACGAAAATCCTGCTGCAATAGCAGCGTCAACAGCATTACCTCCTTGATTTAAGATATCTTGACTAATTTGAGCACCATACTGATCTGGAATGGCAATTGCTGCAAAAACTTGGTGCTGAGGCTGAGGATCTTCTTTTGCTAATGTTTGGTCTTGATGATTCGAAGATTCACTGCAACCATAAATGAGTAGAATAGTTGTTACCCAGACTAGACTTTTTTTAAATTTCATTATTATCCAA
>Ga0308019_10000353_pt1 | contig 28763 bp, 39 predicted proteins | sample Neamet284_FD_203135 | JGI IMG/M metagenome (GOLD analysis project Ga0308019, IMG submission 203135) | Marine microbial communities from water near the shore, Antarctic Ocean - #284 | ecosystem: Environmental > Aquatic > Marine > Unclassified | place: Southern Ocean | collected 2014-10-01
GCGAGATAAAGATACAAACGTATCAGGTATCTTAAACTTAATGTCAGCTTCTTCTTTTATTGGTTCACGTTTAACAAATGCACTCTTTGAGTTTTCCTTAGTTAAGCTAATACCTGTTGCACCTTTAACGTTGCAATCTGCATGAAAGCAAAACCAAAGACGTTCAAAGCCATTGTCACTTACACTAAAGGTATTTGGTTTGCCACAAGCAGGGCAATCAGACCTAAAACGCCCATAAGGTGCAATAGTAAGGGATTCCACATGTCCTTTTATCCATCTAGGGTTCATATACTTGTCGCATCTTTATACTGCTTTGTATTCACAGTATACACTTGGGCTAACTTATCTAGCCAACCACTATCTTTGTCAGCGATATTTTCAATACGAGAGGTAGTAATATAGATAGGTATCCAAGTAAGGTAGTCTCTCTTGTTACCTACCTTGACTTGTTCCTTATCTTCTAAACCTACACGTACTGCAGATAGCTTTGCCCAAAACACCCACTTATCGTCATGGGTTCTTTTAGTAATGTCAGTCTTTATTTCGTTCATCATTGTCAGCGATCCTTAAATCTTCTAAGTATAATTTGATTGCATTTCGGATTAGATCAGCTACGCTTACTTGTACTGCATACCTATCAGATTCCCTAGTGGCAAACTTATCTAGTTCATTATAGTCAGCCACAGAAACTGTCAAGTTATAACTTTTAGTTTTGTCACCTATCTTATTTGGTCTAGCCATAGTAGCTCCTCTATCCTCCTCGTGGGGTGTATCTCCCAATGGAATAAGGTCGTATAGCACGTAACCTAAAATAGTGTCAATAAAATAGATAAAAAAATAATGCTTGACCTATGTATTTAGTTAGTCGTATAACATACCCTGATCATAAATATAGGAGATAATATGACAAATAAGTACAGAACCAAAGAACAGATAGCTAAAGATGATTTACTCTTTTCTACTTGTTGTGTGTGTGGTGATAAGCTTAGGGCATCTAAGCAACCTCGTGTTTCAGCTAAGAAATGTGCAGAATGTAAAGGCGATGGTCAATCAGATAACGCTGAAGTAAAGAAGTTGTTTAAGCAGTTACGAGCTAAGGCAATTAAACCTTCTAAAGATGAGATGACCTTTGAAGATAATCCTCGTGCAGTCAAAGAGAAAGACTACAGTAGGTTCTTTAGCCAAAGTATTAGTAATGGAAAGGGAGTAGATTTATGATGAATATATCAGATATGATGTGTGATATGTATGACATTCAACGTCAAGTTAAACAAGCTAAGTTATATAACGAGCCAAAAGATAATGATGGTAGTAGTATAACTATAGGAGATTGCATTGATAATGTTATTGAACGTTTAGAAGAAGAACTTAAACGTAGAATAAAGGATATATAAAAATGATCTATCTTGAATTATTCTCAGGTGGTAGTGTAGCTAGGCAATCTGTAAAAGAATTAGGATTGCCCGTTACTAGATGGTATTCCTCAGAAATTAATAAGTTTCCTATTCAGATAGCTAACGATAACCACGATGATCTTATTCATCTAGGTGATGTTAGAGGTGTACTAGATAAGATAGTATCACACAAAGATATAGACGTTATCTTTTGTGGCTCACCTTGTCAGGGATTCTCAGTTGCAGGAAAACAGTTAAATTTTCAGCACGAACAGAGTCAATTGTTCTTTACCTTCCTTGATATCTACAAGGCTATCTATACTGCCAATCCCCATGTCAAGCTACTCTTTGAAAATGTCAAAATGAAAAAGGCTTGGGAAGATATTATTCTATCTAAGTTACAAGACATTAATCCTAACCTAAAACTACACATCATTAATTCAGCTTTAGTATCTGCCCAACGTAGAGTTCGCATGTACATAACTGACATAGAGTTTGATATGCCTGAAGATAAAGGTATCTTGCTTAAAGATATTGTCGAGTGTGGTTGTGTGGATAGGAGCAAAGCTTACTGTCTAGACGCTAACTATTGGAAAGGTGGTAACCTTAAGATGTACTTCGAGAAGTCAAGAAGACAGTTAGTCTTTGGCGATGGTTGTCACCAAGTAGGAGTAGCCGATCTAAAAGGCTATGACATTATCAAAAGAGTTTACTCTATACATGGCAAAGCACCTACCTTAACTACCATGCAAGGTGGACACAGAGAACCTAAGATAGTCTGTGGTGATAAGCCACTCAGGTCAGCATCAATCACGGGCAGAAGAATAGATAGCAATGGTGTTCGTAAAGACGATGACACTAACCTACCTATAGTACAAACCTTAGAAGTATCAGACACAGATAAATCTAGATGTCTATCTACCTTAACTAAGGATACAGTATTGTCAGACTTACCTCAAGGTAGATACCCTGATGCTTATGGTGAACATGTTATGAGGTGGAGAAAGCTAACTGTAAAGGAATGTTGTAGGTTACAGACACTACCTGATGACTACTGTAAGTCAGTCAGTAACTCGCAAGGTTACAAGATGCTAGGCAATGGTTGGAACAACGAAACTATCAAGGCTATACTAAAGGGTTTGACAATCAAATCAAATGGGAATATAGCTTGAAAAGAAATGTACGAAACTATGGAGAGATCGTGATGACTAAATATTATTCAAGAAGTAAGCAGAAGTTTGTGGATATTGAGCAGATGCCTGATCAGTATGTTCGTAATGCTTTTGTTAAGATGTGCAAAACTGAACCTACTGAAGATGTTATCTTTGCTCAACAACAGAGTGAAAGAGCAGATAGGTCAATGAATGAACGTAACTTTCTACAAGAAGAAAATGAAAGCCTTGAAGTAAAAGTTAAACATTATAAGAAACTTTCAGAAGATAACTTTGTATCTAGTGTAGATGATCTAGGTGAGATAGAGTTTCTTAGACACCATAATAAAGTTGATATTCAAACTATTAACAAGAATATCGACACCATGTCTAACATGGCAGATAAGATACAAAGCCTAACCAAAAAAAACAAAGAGCTTAAGAAAGAGTTTTCTGTACAGATGGAATACTCTAAAGATATTGTCAAAGAACTAAATGACAAAGTAAATAACACTACCTACCAACCCTACGATAAGCAAGGTAGGGTTAGAGATTATCAGGTGGAGTATACTAAGGTAGCTAAGGATAGAGATGCCTACAAGAAGAAAGCCAATGAAATGGAAATGGCTAAGATGAATATCAATCGTGATTTGTTAGATACCAAAGACAAATTGAAAGACACAGTATCTAAACGTGCTTACCAAATTATGTTTGATGAGTGTCAGAAAATTGCAAAAGATTTAGACAAAGCGAATGAAGAGAACAAGCAGTTAAAGTTTCAGATAGAACAAGTGGACAGAAACCAAACTGTATCTAAAGAGGCTTATGATATAGCATGGCAAAACATGGAACTGTGGAAAAAGAGATATGAAAGTCAGCTACCTACACCAATCTTAGGTGATGTCAAAATGTTTAGCGAGATACCTAATGATCCTGATGGTGGTAGCTTTGTCTATCTTCTCAGAAAGTATCTAAATAATGTCAGCTACAAGATAAGAGTTCGTGGTCAGTATCTAGATGAACAAACCAAAAAGACAGAAGGTTGGAGGAAGTATGAGAGAGGTCAGCCACTCGAAAAGTCTAAGTGTTTTAGGGTTTATATAGATGTCAAGAAAGATGTTGACTAGGTAGTTTGTCTGTAGTAATTGTTGGTTTCATTTTAAATATAGGAGATATAGAATGAATGACGATGTAAGAAGAGAGATAGACGTTGCTCTCAAAACTCAAAAAAAGCTAGGCAAGAAATCCTTCAAAGATTTGTGGATATCATCAGGTTGGTTAAGCTTAGATAAGGTAGGTACGTTAACCTTTAAACCCGTTTTGGGTAACTCACAATTTAATAAATTTAAGGGAGGAGGTTAATGGTTAAAAAAGTATTACTAGACTATCTAGAAAACAAGTTAGAGCAACTAGGTAGAGTTAGAGTTGGTGATATAGTTAATAACAAAGATGATGAAATCAAACACTACATAAACTTAGGTAAGATTAAATTTGCACAAGAATTAAGGGAGAAAGTTAAATGAGTAGAGAACATTTTGTGGAAAGCCACTTAGAAGATAAGGTAAACGAGTTAATCTATGAAGAAGATTTGTCAGAAGAAGATGCTATCATTAAAGCTCGTAGCATTTATGATGGTGAAGTTAACCTTATGGAAGAGCAAGCCAAGAAAAGACACGATGAAGAAAACCTACCTAAGATACATGGGTTGCAAACTAACTTCACTACGGGTATCTACTCTAGTGCAATACTAGTAAATAAGATAACAGACTATCTAGAAAGTAATTCTAGTTCAGATAGCCAATCCCATGAAGTAAATATCTTTTGTGTAGAAATGATGGATCAAATTGTTGATTGGCGAAAGGAGATCGACAATGCAGAATAAAGAAATCCTAACGAAACTTCAGCAAGGTTTGTATCCAAGTGAGATAGTCTTAGCTAAGGTAGTAGAACTTCTTCAAAATGAAAGATGGAAACATACTACAGAAATAAAAGACTTTAATAATTTACTTCTTGGTCAAATAGATGATTGGCAAAGGGAGGTAGCTAGTGCAGAATAAACAAATGGCAAACGTGGACACTAAACAAATGGCAAACGTGGACACTAAACATGTGTTTAATTCCCATGTTAGTGTTCAATTGCCTAGCCTTTCATCAGCAAAAATGGATAGAAAATTTAAAGAATTTTTAAGAAATAAAATAAAAATAATTAAAAATAAAAATAAATTTAAAGCTTGTTTATCTAGTTAAGATAGGTTAACAATTAATTTCCTACTACTTCAGGTAGGTTAACCAAAAGACTTTTAGTCTTAGAAAGAAGAAATATTATGGATAGCATAATAACTATAGATCAAGAAAAATCTTTACGATCAAATACAATTCATGAGCATGGAAATCCTTTTGATGTTTCTTTGTTTGAAGATAATGCAAAGATAAAAAGAATACCTTTGTTTGCTTTTGACGAAGATCAATACGGGATTGGAAACCAAGTTAAGCTTAACAACTATTCAGGCTTATATAATGAAAGCTTGGGTGAAGTACTTCAAAGCCGACCTATTGCAGATACCTATAAATTAGTTCCTCATGAAAGTTTATTCTTTGAGCAAGCTAAGATATTAGATCAAACTGATTTACCAAAACAAAATATAAGAGTTGTAGATAAGTTAGTTAATGGTGGCTTACAAGCACAAAGAACTATTTATTATGATGATTTATCTGTTCCCGTTTCAAATTCTAGAGATATAGTAAAAGCAAGAATTGACGTGTTTAATTCTGTGGATACGTCTTGGGCTTTCCAAGTTTTCTCAGGAGCATATAGAGATTTGTGCAGAAATACTTTAGTTTTTGGTGGTGAGAAATCATATCATCAAAAGAAAAAGCATACCTTAAATCTGTCGCCAAGTGCTATGGTTCAAAAAGCAGGCTTAGGCTTATCTATGTGGCATCATCAAAAAGATTTGATGCTTAATTGGAGAGGTGTTGAAATTACTGATCAACAATTTGCAGATATGTTAAAAGAAACTATCTGTATTAAGAAAAGTAAATCAGCACAAGTTGGTATTAATCCCGTCAATGAAACTAAGATGAATTACTTACTTCAGTTATTTGATGAAGAAAAGAAGGAACTAGGTTCTACTCTTTGGGGTGCTTATAATGCTTTAACACATTGGTCAACTCATACTGATCATCAAGTATCTAGATACAATCCTGAAACTTTAAAGATTGACAATATACGAGGTGGTCGAACTAATGCTAACAAGCCTAATGTAGAGAGACAACGTGCAGATGTAGTCAGGGAATTATTGACAAGTGATGCTTGGCAATCTTTAGAAATGGCATCAGCATAATGAATGATGAATTAGCAGGAGCATTTTTATTATATAGAACTTTAGTTGTGATAGCAGTTATTCTGCTATTACTTCTATTACTTTAGGAGAATAAAAACATGAAAAGATATCATTTAAATAAGATGTCAGATTTGTTAGAAACTTTATCAATAGTATCTAACAATGCTAAAAATAAAGGTCATAGGTCGGGCTTTAGATGTCATGAACTAGCTAAGCAATTAGCAGATCAATTTCAGGTATTCTTGCCTACGCTTGACACCATTGTTAAAAATAAAGAAGTCAAAAACAAAGCAGATAGTATGCACGTTATGACTAATGGTGAACACCAAATATATCAAGTTATAAGTTATTCAGGGTTTCTTAAAATGTCAGAAATTGCAATGTCAGACAAGCACAACAAATCCAAGAACACCACTAGACAATACGTTCACATATTGCAGAAAAAAGGTTTTGTTAAATCTATTAATGTTATTGGAAAGAACCATAAATATTATAAAGCAATACCTTTACATTTTACAACTATGGATCAACATTTGATTGCTAATTTAATGAGTTGACACAGTTTATTAAATAATATTACAATTAGCCATGCTAGGAATTATCTTAGCGTGGTTTTTTTAAACCTATAACTTAAATAAAGGATTTCTTACAATGGAAACAAAAACATATTTAATTAAACATGAATATAATTATAAAGATAAAAAGTTGGAAAGTATTTCAGGATCAACAATTAAAGTTCAATTCAAGATCATGGATAGTCTAGCCGTTTTAGAAATAGTTGGAACTTTAAAAGGTCGAACTTATGAAGAAATTAAGCACGTTATTATCTGTCATAAAGATCAGAATTTATTAGTTCTTAATACTAAAGATGAGCAAGTAAATAATCATGGTCAAGAGTTTGATAAAGATAGAATTAGATTTGAAACCACTCATGAAGAATTAAAGATAGATCATGGACAGTTTGACGAAGAGCTTTTTATTGATCAAAAGGTTATCTTTAATACTAAGCATTTAATCAGGGATACTTTCAACAGTACTGTTTTAAATGAATTGCAAGAGTTAATAGTTGATGTTTTAGCCAATAGAGAAGATAGCCAAAAAGAAATACAAGTTGATCTTGAAGACTTAATAAAGGAGCAAAGTTAATGAATAGGATAGCAAATAGAAATAAATCAGACTTTGTTTTATTCCTTAAAGATTTATATATGATATTTTCTTTAATGTGTATTGGCTTCACTCTTAGCTATTTCATGGCTTTATCTTTTGGCTTAGATACTAATCTTAGTTGGGGGGTTTAATCATGGCTTATTTCTTCACTTGTAAAGTTTGCGACCATAAAGAAACCTTTACTGATACTTTCGAGATCCCGTTGGTAGCTTTGGAGGGTTCACTTGCAGATTATGAAAGCGTTATATGTAATAGTTGCATTACGAATAAAACAAGGCTAAAAGGTAATTATATTATAATCAATAGGAGAACAAATTAATGACTATACAATATTATGAGAGATCACATATAAACCAAGAAGATAGATCAGTTCAAGACAAGGTTTATTGTGCAATGGTAAAGAACTTTACTAGTTCAAGATCAGGTAAAGCAATTGCTAATCAGTTTGTTATTACTATTGAGAATGGTGATACAATCTTTCAGAGTTATGAAAGTATTATTGCAATCAAGACGTTTTGTGGAAAGGTTTTAGTTGATTGCGATAGATGGGATTATTCAAATACAACGTCAAGATATAGAAAAGTATTTCTTGGCGAAAATACAAAAGAGACTAAAGAGAAGATAGACAATGGGACTTATTTATTAACAGACTTAAACGGGTGTATGTCAAAATATAGATAACCTTCAGTCAATAAAAGATCATTCAAAGCCTCTTAGATTAGTTTCTAGGGGGCTTTTTTGTGTGTTGGTGCAAATAATACTCAAACCTTTGGTATTGCTCAGGTTCAAGCCATTTGGTTGTTTGGGTTATTGCTCGCAATGTGCCTACCTTTGGAATAGTTTAGGGTATTACTTGTGCATAAAACCATTGGCAAACCCTTACGGGCGTGTGTGTGATGTTATGCAATGGTTTTGCATGGTGGTAATTAGTTGGAGCTTGTTTTCCTGTGGTTCTGTGGGCTTGGCAAAGGGGCTAAAAGATTGCGTATTCTTAAAATATAAAAATATAAACCTTGCGTGTGTGGGCGTGTAAGGGTCACCCCACCCCCCCCTGCATCTGCTAGCAATGTCGACATATTTTTACTGGAATGGGTTACTTGTACAGACTATTCGCATCCCTTCGGGTGTCCCTATGGGTGTCCCTATGGTACAGAGGTGATACTGTGTGTATCCCGGCGTGTATACTCCGATTATATCGTTCTTATCGGATTTGTCAACAACTATCTCTGTATAAATTTTTTTTATACTATATAGTTGACACATCTGTACTTAATTAGTATACTTGTGGTATCAAGGCTAGTTTCGGGCAGCAGCAATCACATCAATCAACCGTGCTTTGGCTCAAGCTTAATGTCCTTGACATCTTTCAATAAGAGATAACCTATGTTTGAAGCATTTGTACTGATATGTACGCTAGGACTACCCGAAGTATATGGAAACTGTGAAGAAGTCCATGATACACGAGGTCCTTATGCCACAGAACATAGATGTAAAGTAAGAGTGGTAGAGATAGTTCAGGAATTACCTGACTACAGACCATACTCCTACCCTAAAGGATACCGTTGTGACCAATCTACTGCCACAAACAAACAATTCACGTGATATATCCCCCCAACAAGAGAACTTCCTAACCAATCTGTTTGAGAATGGTGGCAATGTAACCGATGCAGCACTGACTGCAGGCTACTCTAAGGGCAGCGTAACGTGGTTAAAGACCAGTTTAGCTGATGAGATAATCAATCGCACAAAGAACGTACTGTCTATGCACGCTTTTAAGGCTGCTACACGGATAGTAAGCACAATAGACAACCCAGTACCCGAAAGAGGTGACGACCTACGCTTCAGGGCTGCAGAATCGCTGTTAAACAGGGTTGGTCTCGGAAAACAAGAGACAACTAACGTAAACGTGCAGGCAGTTCATGGTATTGTTCTGCTTCCACCAAAGAAAGACGTTGTAATTGACGGATAAACCCCAGAGGGGTCGACCTAAGAAAGACCCTGACGCACCTACATCCTCTTACTTCCTGTCAACTGCAGAGAAGGCAAGACGACAGACGCAGAAGAGATTACGTGATGCAAAGAAACGTGCAGAGAAAACAACAAAGGTAGCAGAGAGTAAAAGAAGATATGCTAGAAAGCTTGAAGAAAAAGTTAACAACGTTGAGAAAGCTCTTAAGGGAGATGCAACCACCATTATCGATACAGGCGAGTTGGCATCACTTCCTCCACCTGTCCAAGAGCTTGTGGGCAATCGTGAAATCGTTTTCCAACCGAATGAAGGACCTCAAGAGGAGTTTCTGTCGTCTAGTGAAAGAGATGTTCTCTATGGAGGTGCTGCTGGTGGGGGAAAATCTTTCGCCTTATTGGCAGATCCACTTCGCTACTGCGTTAATGGTAATCATAGGGGTCTTCTTCTCAGGCGTACTCTTGATGAACTTACTGAATTAATAGATAAGTCACGACAGCTTTATCCAAAGGCGTTTCCCGGAGCTAAGTTCAGGGAGTCAAAGTCAACGTGGCATTTCCCTTCGGGAGCAACGATCTGGTTTACGTACTTAGACAAAGACAAAGATGTGACCCGATTTCAAGGACAGGCTTTCAATTGGATAGGGATAGACGAGATAACACAATACCCAACACCTTATGTGTGGGACTACCTAAGATCAAGATTGAGAAGTACAGACCCCGAACTACAAAAAAGTTTGTATATGAGGTGTACTGCCAATCCGGGTGGAATAGGTGGATGGTGGATTAAGAAGATGTACATCGATATGGGGGAACACAACAAACCGTTTCCTGCATCAGATGTCGAAACAGGCAAACCGTTCTACTGGCCGCAAGGTCACGAAAAGGAAGGTCAACCATTATTCTATCGCAGGTTCATACCTGCACGATTAACGGACAATCCTTACCTTATGGCAGACGGGCAATACGAATCAATGCTTCGTTCATTGCCAGAGATAGAACGGAAGAGATTACTGGATGGGGATTGGGATGTAGCCGATGGCTGTGCCTTCCCAGAGTTTGTGAGGGCTAAACATGTTGTGGAGAGTTTTGAGTTACCAACCAACTGGCCCCGAATACGGGCGGCTGACTATGGCTACGCAAGTCCTTCTTGTGTGCTATGGGGTGCTATTGACTGGGATAATAATATTTGGATTTATAGAGAATTATATGTAAAACAGTTGACAGCAGAGCAATTAGCTGATAGAATACTAGAAGCAGAGCAGCTAGACCCTTTACCTCACTACACCGTACTCGATGCTTCTTGTTGGAACAAGACGGGGTTCGGACCTTCCATAGCAGAAACAATGATGAGATCAGGAGTCCGTTGGACACCATCTGATCGTAACCGAATACAAGGCAAGATGGAAATACATCGCAGGCTAGCTGATGACCCAAGAACAAATGAACCAAGACTACGAGTGTTTTCGACTTGTAGCAACACTGTCAAGCAGTTGGCAGCAATTCCTCTTTCCAAAACTAACAGCGAAGACGTAGATACAAAAGCTGAAGATCACGCATACGATGCTTTAAGGTATATGCTAATGACAAGGATGACAGGTTATGCTTCAATTCATCAGACGCTTAATGGCATCAAGGCTCAAGTCTTTCAAGTACAAAATGAAACATTTGGATATTAATAAATGGCAGAGTTAGACCCCTTAAAAATTACATTGGCTGAAGCAACCGAACTGTATAGAAAAACAATGGGTAAAACTAAGATAACCCAATTCAATGAATCAAATAAAGTGTTTGGTAAGTACGGAAAAATGCCTTTAGTAGATATATACAAGGGTAATGTTGGCAGTCGTGTACTAGATGAAATGTTAGCTCTGGCTGATACTGCTGGTAAATTTAATAGTCTAGTTGATAATTTAAGACTTGCTACAACACCTGTTAAGAGACTAATAAGTCAAGCTGACTCAAATAATCCTATACTTGGTAAGCTACCTGATGAACAAGCTGCAGCCAGTCAAACAAAAACTATTTTTGGTGAAAGAAAAGTTGCCAAAGCTGGTGCAGATATAGCCATACTGTCAAATAACAAGGCTGGGTGGAAAGAATTTTTTGATCAAATAGATGCTATAGCTGACGATCCAAAGAATCCTAAACAAGCATTAGCTAATGCCTTACGTATAAGTTATTACACTGGACCTAGAGCAGGACTTGTTGCAGGCTTACAAGGGTCGGAGTATTTGGTAGATAGAGGAGCAATATATGTACTACCACAAACTAAAACAGTAGGTGCAGAAGTTGATGAAGAAACTAGAAAGGGAGCTAGTAAAGGTGAGACGGGGTTTAGAGGAAAAGCCATACCCTATACTGTTCCTTTAGGTGAAAATGCTCACGCCTATCTACAACAACAATTAAAAATTAATGCCAATGATCCTGATATTGTAAAGTATCTTACCGAACAAAAAAAGCTTGGTAAAGCACCTATATTTGTACAAAAAACAATAGGTAAGAATGGTAAAGTAAAAGTATCTACGATAGATACTACTGGAATGTCCAATCTGCTGTCTGATATAAAAACAAGCACTCCTATAATTATTGATAATACATCGGGTGCTGAATACAGTAGTTTAAACCCTGTTGAAAAAGGAAAAACTGGTAAATTTGGTGCCGCTTTAACGAGAAACTTACATGGAACAATTGGTGTAAGACAACTTAATATTGCTGATCCTCTTATAGATTTTTTACATGGAAGAAGTGAAACTTCTGGCACAGAAGGTCAAGGTCAAACAAAAAAATTAGGATACGCAAAAAGACCTAGAGGAGAGTTTAGTCAAGGTGAAAGAGACGGGCAACAGCGTATTGGTAACTGGATAAATGAGGTACAGGGAAAGTCTGCAGGGGAAATATCAGACGTACAAAATCGTGTTACAAAAACAACCTATGCACTAGAAGGTTTCTTTGATCCAGTAGAAAAAACTGCTGAGACAACAACAACTGCTACAAACGACAAATCAAATATTATACAAAAGCTTTTAAATGGTGAGGTAAACATTTCTGACCAAATGAAAGCTTGGAGAGAAAAGAAGAGAGCAAACAAAACTGGTGGTGGTGGTAAATTAAATGCAGGTATAATAGGGGGTGTTTCTATTATATCAGGGTTAATGTCTGGGGATGCTGAAGCTGCAGCAGATACTGGAACAGGTATGATTGCTGAAGAAATGTTAGAAAAGGGAACTATAGAAGCCCTCAAGAAAGCAGGGCTTGCAGCAAGAAACGCTAATCCATTAGGTTTAGGTTTAACAATAGCGGCTTCAAGTGTGTCCACTATTGGAGAACAGTCATTTGAAAAAGAAAACAGGCTTGCACAACAATTAGGCGTTAATAGAAATGATATCTTAAAACTGCCTGATAATGAAAAAGAAAAATTGTTTAAGCTATTTAGAGATAATAAAAGAAACCAATTAGCAAAAGAACAAGAAAAAGATTCACTAGGTGAGCAAATGAGAAATTTGTCAACCACGCCTACCGTTTCTGATGAAACCTCATTTCCTGCTGGTATGAGAATGTTAGACAATGGTAATACATCAACTGACCGATCAGGTCAAATTTAGGAGATAACTATGCCAGATAATAACTATAACTACGGGCCTTCATATATAATGAACGCTGATAAAACATCTTACAATGCACCAGACGCACCATTGACTCGTGAAGGTAAAGACTTCGACACATCTAACAGTCAGATAACTGAACTAAACGCTATGACTCCAAAAGTACAGTCTAAGCCAACAGTTGAAGCGTCTCTTTTTAAGATGGCTGACGAAAAAAACTACTTCTAAAAAGGTAAATCATGGAAGATCAGGTTGTACAACCAGAATCCGATGAAGCTATTGATGTAGTTAATCCCGAAGAGTATATGCCGGGATTAGCAAGCTACATTAAAGGTAAATTTGATGATTCAGAAAAAGGAAGATTCTCTCACGAGCAACGGTGGCTGCAAGCGTATAAGAATTTTCGTGGCATATATGATTCTACTACTCAGTACCGTGACTCAGAAAGATCAAAAGTTTTTATTAAGATAACAAAGACTAAAGTTCTTGCTGCATACGGTCAGATAATAGATATACTATTTGCTAACAAAAAATTCCCTATTGTTGTAGAGCCTACACCAGTGCCAGAAGGAGTTGCAGAATTTGCACACTTAAAAACTCCTGTTGATGCAGCTGTAGAACAACCTGCTGCTGATCCCTACGGTTACGAAGGAGATGGTAAGGAACTTCCTCCCGGAGCTACTGCAGCTGAAGAACCTAAAGATTATCTAGGGGCTTACAGTAAAGATTTTGCAGATGCTCCTGTAGTAAGAGGGCCTTCTAAGGTAGGAGAACCTCAAATATCTCCTGCACAAAAGTCAGCCTTAATGTGTGAAAAACAAATCCATGACCAGCTTCTTGACACTAATGCTACTACCATAATACGTAAAGCTATATTTGAAGCTTCAATGTTAGGTACAGGAGTAGTTAAAGGGCCTCTTAATATGTATAAAAGAATACATAAGTGGGGCAGAAATGAGCAAGGGGAAAGAGAATACCAACCAGATGAAAAGGTTGCACCTCGATTAGAGCATGTACCTCTTTGGGACTTTCATCCTGACCCTTCAGCAACAAGCATAGAAGATTGTGAGTACGTTATACAACGTCATCGTATGAATCGACAGCAGTTGCGATCTTTAATACTTATGCCACATTTTAACGCTGAGACAATTACCAACGTGTTAAACATAGGACCTAATTACGAAGATAAATACTATGAAGATACAATTAGGGATGACGAGACGCAAGCTAACTACCAAGAAAATAGATATGAAGTCCTAGAATACTGGGGAGTTATTGATTCTAAGTTTGCTGAAGAAATAGGCATGACAGATGTAACAACTGTTGATGATTACTCTCAGTTGCAAATTAACGCTTGGATATGTAATGGTCAAGTATTAAGGTGTGTTTTAAATCCTTTAACTCCTTTAAGAATACCTTACTTTGTTATTCCGTATGAGACTAACCCCTATCAATTGTGGGGCGTAGGTATTGCAGAAAACATGGAAGATGCACAATTACTTATGAATGGTCACGTAAGAATGGCTATTGATAACTTAGCACTTGCAGGTAACTTAGTCTTTGACGTTGATGAAGCTAGCTTAGTTCCCGGACAGAACATGGACATCTTTCCCGGTAAGATATTCCGAAGACAGTCTGGAGTAACAGGAACTGCTATTAACGGTCTTAAGTTTCCTAACACTGCAGGTGAAAACTTACAGATGTATCAAATATCTAGGCAGCTTGCCGATGAAGAGACAGGCATACCTTCTATTATGCACGGTCAAACTGGGGTAAATGGCACGGGGAGAACTGCGGCAGGTTTATCTATGTTAATGGGAGGTGCAAACCTTTCTATGAAGACTGTCATAAAGAACATAGATGATTATTTGTTAAAGCCACTGGGAGAGTCTTACTTTCAATGGAATATGCAGTTTAATGAAGACATGGATGATGTAAAAGGTGACCTAGAGATAAAACCTCGTGGTGTTGCTGCTATTATGCAAAAAGAAGTACGTAGCCAAAGACTAATAGGCTTATTACAGACTGTAGCTAACCCTATGCTTGCACCATTCATAAAAATACCTAACCTTATACGTGAACTGGCTATATCTCAAGATATTGACCCAGAAAGTTTAGTAAATGATGTAAATGAAGCTCAAATTTATGCAGAGATGTTGAAAGGTATGCAAGCTAATGCTGAACAAAGACCAAGCCAGAATGATAGCCCCCCTAGTCAACAATCCCCAAATGTGGGAGGGGCTGGAGGAGTACCTCAACAGTCTCAAGATAATAGTGGTGCAAGCACTGACGGTAGCACAATCGGAGTCGGAGATGCGACAGCTGCAGGGGAAGCTGGTTTTACTGGAAATACTCCTCAAAATGAAATCTAATCAAGAAGCAGTACGGAAGAATAGCTAATGGCATACATAGATAGATACGGTGTTAGACAAGAAGGTACAGGTGGGTTTGTTGACTATTACAGTGGTCAACCTGCCTTTGTAGGAACACCGGGAGATGGTTCAACTGATCCTGTAGTTCCCATAGTAGAAAATCCTGTTGATCCTAGATACATGCTTAAACCAACAGAATCAAACGTTGAAACAGGACCTTCTGAGGAAGAACAGTATAATACTACGGTTGGTCTTAACGGAATAATGACGGGTAACGTTGATTACAACCTTATTGAATACGAAACTTACGATGATTATTTACAAAGTACACCTTATAGTATGGATAGATCAGGAGGATTTAGTACTGTTAACTTTGGAGAAACTGATAGGGGTATAGCAAAAGGATTTGCAGCTGTAGAAACTTTAGTGGGTGTATTACCTGTGGTTGGGCCTATTATTGATCAATTTAATACTAAGGCTGTTAATAGCCCAATAAAACAAGTACGATTTTCTCAACAAAAAGGAATTGGTAATTTTGCTACCACTTACAATTTAATTGATGAGTATGAAGGTTTAAATCAAATAAAAAATGATAAGGCAAACTTTCTGAGCAGGGACCCTATGGATGGATTCTATGACACGGGCTACGCATTTACAACAGGCAACAAAACAGGGTACAGATTAAAAAACAGTAGTCTTTATAGGGGGCTTCCTAGTGGCATGACTCAAGCTGCAGCTAAAGATATTGAAGCTTTACAACAAGGATTTAATCCTTACAGTTATGACCCAAACAGTGACAGCAATGAAACAATTGTTAACGCTGATGCTCCTGATGGAACATTAAAGGGGGGTTACACTTTAGATGGAAAATTTTATAGTCCGGGAACTGGTGTTGCTGCGTATGGTTGGATGGATGACTTTACAAACATGGCACGAAACAATTTTGCATCAGGTAATTTAACTAAAGTAGAATCAGAAAAGTTAGCAAGAGGTTGGTTAGAATCATCTAGAACTAGAGACTTTAAAAACGCAAAAGAAAAATTAGATCATTTAAACGCTTGGAAAAACAGAGCAGTAAAAGAAGGTGCGATGACACCAAAACAAAAATCAGAAGCTAAGAGGAACAAATTCAAAATAACAAAGAAAAAGGTAGTTTCTGAAGGAAACAAACCTGTCTCCCAAGAGAAAAAAGAAGAAAAATTTAGACAAGAAAACCAACAGACAGCTGCCCAAAACAAAACTGCCGCAACTAGAGGTGTATCAACAACAATAACTTACGAAGATGATAATAATGATGATTTTGATAGTGGTGGTGTAGGTCAAGGTGGGGATTCCTACGGTGGGTTAGATTTTGCAGAGGGTGGTCAAGTTGGAATGGCTGAAGGAGATGAAGTTGCTCCTCAAATGCAAGAAGGAACTATGGTCGAACCAAGTATTGAAGGTCAAGATGATGGTGATATGGTATTGTCTGCAAATGAGCTACTAGAGGGAGAACCAGAGTCAGGGTTTATACGTAAACCAGCTAGTGAAACAACAGACGAAGAAGGTGTAACTGATAACAACCCAACATTAGCCCCTAATGAAAAGAATCCTAGAGGTGCAGCTATTGTCATAAACAAACAAGCTGTGGATCAGATGGGCGAACAAGATGCTGTAAAGATGATAGAAGAAGCTAGGGCATACTTAAGATCAAAAGGTGGTGAAGAATCTAACCTAGATGAAAATAACCCTGAAGGTATGTCTGAAATTATTACAGCAGATGGTGAGATAATGATACAACCTGAAGAAGCTGATGTCATAGGTAGGAAAAGGCTACTTGCTTTAAATGAAAGAGGTAAGGGAGCTACTAGGGCAGTAAAAAAAAAAGTCAAGCCTAAGCAAGGGGGTTTTATAACAGCAAACGAAGGCTTAGAAGTAAGTTCAGTTGACCCTGATAGATTTAGCAAAGTGTGGAATGAGTATAAACCTTTGATTAGAGGGGGTACACAAACACAGAACAATAACAAATCTAGGGATAAAGCCCAGAGACTTCTTAAACAATTTACAGATCAAGAGTTACTAGCGTTTGTTATGCTCTCAGAGGGTAGCACATTAGGAGATGAAGGAGCAGAAGGTATTGCTCACATAATATTAAATAGAATAAACTCAGAAGAAAAAGATTTTAGTGAAGTAAAAGATGTGTATAGTGCGATAACGAAAAGACAAAAAGGTAAAGAAGGAAACAAGATTTTTCAATTTCAAGGTCTAGAACCTACACCTCTTAAAAAGTATCTAAGACTTCTTAATGAAAAAGACCCTGCAACTACTAAAAAATATAATAGCTATGTAAATATAGCTGATGAAGTTATAGCAGGGGCAAGAGAAGATTTTACAAACAACAGTACATTTTTTTGGGACCCTAGAAATTCAACAGACCCTTTTATGTTAAAATCCGTAAAATCAGGTAGCTTAATAGCTCAAGGCAGTACAAAAGTAGGGAATTTCTTACACCAGTATTTAAAAATGGCAGGTGAAAATAAACAATCAACTATGCCTAATGAAAAAGAAATAATAAGAGAAGGTCAATACACTGCAATGACAGAGAATTATATGAATAGGGTAAATAAAAATCAACCTACCCCTAATCTTAACGCACAATCACAAGGTGGTGGTTTTATAAGCCGATACAATGATAATCGTGCTAAACCACTTGTGGCATTGAATTAGTCAGCTACCCAGTACTATCTGGCCCTGACATCCGAAGCAGCTACCCGCAGCCATGTGGCACTGCAATAAATGAGGTAATAATAATGGCAAAAAAAGTAACTGGCTCACGAGCCAACAAACCCAATGATTCTTTTGGAGTAGTAAATAATCCTAATCTTTATAAAAACAAGTACCGAGAGGAAGTTGATAAAGAAGACGAGGATGATCAAGTAGAAGTAGAAGCTCAAGACCCTACTGAAGAAGTAGCCACTCAAGAAGAGCAACTAGCTAACCAAAATAGTTTTGTAGAGACTCCCCAAAAAGAAAGTATCGATTTTAAAAAGAGATATGACGATTTGAAGAGACATTACGATTCTAAGTTACAAGAATGGAAAGGCGAAAAGCAAGATATGGTTTCACAACTTACTGCTGTTCAAAATTCCGAAGCTGACGTACAACAAAATAATTCTAATTTAGATCAATTTAAAAATCAATATCCAGATGTATACAATGCTATTGATAAAATATCTGAATCAAAATCAGAATTAAGAGTCAAAAAACTTGAAGAAGATTTGTTAATCTTAAAAGAAAAAGAAGTACAACTTGAAAAAGATAAAGCTTACCAAGAACTTCTTAGACTACAGCCTAAATTTAACACTTTAAAAGAGAGTGATGAGTTTACAGGCTGGCTAGATGACCAACCTAAATCTATCTCTGATGGTATTTACAATAATAATGTGGATGCAAAATGGGCTAGTAGGGTTGTTGATTTGTACAACGCTGACATTGGCACTACACCATCTAAAAAATCTACTATTAATAAAACTCAAGACGCTGCAATGTCTGTATCAAAAACAAACGCTACACAAGTTGCAACATCTAAGCAAAATGGAAAGATTTGGAAGATGTCAGAGATCGCCAGACTGAAATCGTGGGAGTTTGAAAAACTGGAAACAGAAATAGACTTAGCACGATCAGAAGGGCGAATAACCCAATAACTAACCTCAAATAGAGGAAGGATACTATAATGGCTTTTACTACAAGTTCAGGGTATGGAAACTTACCGTCAGGTAACTTTGCACCCGAAATTTTTAGCCAAAAAGTTCTTAAGTTCTTCCGTAGAGCTTCGGTGGCAGAAGATATTACTAATACCGACTATACTGGCGAAATCGAGAACTTTGGCGATACTGTCAAAATAATGAAAGAACCAACACTCACTGTTACTCCGTATCAGAGAGGTTCTGTCGTTAACCCTCAAGACTTAACCGATGATCAAATAACTTTGATTGTTGATAAAGCAAATGCTTTTGCATTTAAAATAGATGACATCGAAGAGAGACATTCACATGTCAACTTTGAAGCGTTAGCAACTTCTTCAGGTGCTTATTCTTTAAAGAGAAAATTTGATGCCAACATTCTTCAGAATATGTCTGATGCTGCTGGTATTGGAGCTTCTGCAGTGGCAGGGACAACTTTAACAGTTACTGCTGCAGCTGGTGATATAGGAACAGCTAATGCTCCTATCAATGTTGAGACAGACGACAATGGTATCAATATGATGCTTGCGATGGCTAGACTCCTCGATGACCAATCTGTTCCAGAAGAGAACAGGTGGTTTGTTGCTCCTCCGATATTCTATCAGAAAGCTTTCCAAGCTGGAAATAAAATTTCTGAAATAAATATCACAGGCGATGGCACTTCTCCTTTGAGAAATGGTCTTGCAATAGTTGGTACTTTAGCAGGCTTTAGATGTTATAAGTCTACAGCTTTAAATAGTACAGGTGGAACTGACCAAGTAACATTAACAGATGGCTCAGCTACACTAGCTGTAGACGCTTCTGAGAATGTTGTTCTTGCAGGTCACATCTCAGCTATGGCTACAGCGTCTCACATCGCTAAGACTGAAGTGGTACGTTCAACTGAATCATTCTCTGACGTTATTCGAGGATTGCATGTTTTTGGAAGAAAAGTCCTAAGACAAGAAGCAATTGTTCGTGGCGTTATAGATTTCGCATAAGGAGGATACTTAATGACTACTTTCGACTTTACTACCATTGGTGGTGGGACTGTAGGGCATCCTGCTCATGCCCTTAGACCGTACATTGTGCAGTCTAAAATCTTTGACTCAGCAGACGAAAACCTAGCACAAAACGACATCGTTAAGATGATTGACCTGCCTGACAACTCCATCGTTCTTGGTGGTTGTTTGGATGTCTTGGAAGCTGGTGGTTCTAGTTTGGTGTTTGATGTAGGTACATCTGCTGACATTGACGCTTTCTGTGATGGCGTTGATGGAAATGCCGATGCCATCTACAACTTTCATCCTACAGCAGGAGGTATCAATATTGTTATTGCTGCCGATGCTATCCAAGTTAAAGCTTTGGGTGCAGCATGTAGTGCAGGTAGATTCAGAGTTATTGCTTTGATTGCTGATTTTGGTGATCCAGAGCTTACAGTGGCTCAGACTGCTTCAGTTAGAACTGGTGTCTAATAATAACTAAACTTGAGAGGGCAGGGCAACTTGCCCTCTTAACAATATAGGGGTAGCTAATGGGAGGTATGAAAGGTCATACAATTGGAGGTGGTCATAAACGCCCAACCAAAAAAGGTGCAGGTATGACAGCCAAAGGTGTGGCTAAGTACAAGAAGGACAATCCCGGAAGTAAACTAAAGACAGCAGTAACTGGCAAAGTAAAGGCTGGAAGCACAGCTGCTAAACGTAGAAAGTCCTATTGTGCAAGAAGCTTAGGGCAAATGAAGAAGTTTCCTAAAGCAGCAAAAGACCCTAACAGCCGATTAAGACAGGCTAGAAAAAGATGGAAATGTTAAGAGCAATTAATTTTAAGTTATTTAAATTATTTAACAAGATAGGCAACAACTTTTACAGACGTTACGTAAATCAGTTGCACAGGAGTCAAGGGAGAGTATAATGTTTGGTGCATTAATAGGTCCTATTGCTAATCTAGCTTCAAGCTGGATGAGCAGCAAAGTTGAGAAAGTTAAAGCTGACGGGCAAGCTAAGGTAGCCCAAGCTAGAGCTAAAGCAGTTGTTGCAGAGAAAGTAGCAACAGGCGAAGTCCAATGGGAGAAGTCTATGGCAGACGCTACAGATTCAAGCTGGAAGGATGAATTTGCTTTAGTTGTCTTATTAGCTCCAGCGATTTTAGTCTTCATTCCTAGTATGACTGAGTACGTTAGGATAGGCTTTGAAGTTCTTAATACACTTCCTGAATGGTATCAGTATCTTTTGTTTATAGCAATTAGTGCATCGTTTGGAATTAAGGGGGCAGGAGCTGCAATGAAAATTATGGGGAAAAAGTAATGGCATTTGCAGGAGTAAAAACTAATTTAAAAGTAAAGCAAACAGGAAAGCCAGTATTTAAACGTCAATCTGCTCCTGTTGCTCCTCTAGAACATATCTCTGAAAAATCAAGAACAATACCTCTTGACCCTAAGAATATTAAAACTAGCAAGTGGATTAACATACCAAGTGTTCAAGGTAATAAAATTTTTAATGAAGATCAACTATTAAGAATGTACAAAAAGAATCCTAAAAAAGCTACGAGTGTTCATAAAACAAAAGATGAAGCTGTAAAAGCAGCTATTGCCAGAAGTAAAAAATTAAAAATTGTTAGGAAAAAGTAATGAAGGGCGTAAAGCATTATCTAAAGAACGGAACGTTGTATACAGGTGCATCACACAAGATGAAGGATGGCACTTTGCATACTGGCAAAACTCACACTAAGACGAGCAAACCTTTATCTCATTTAAAGGACTTATCTAAAACAGCACAAGCTAAAGCAAAGAAGGGTTAAAGACAATGGCAGTAGGAACACACAAAACTAAGTCTGGTAAAACAGCTAAGAAGGGTTTGTATTACAACATTAACCAGAAGAAGAAGGCTGGCGACAGTGCTACTAAGAAGAAGTCAACTATATCTCCTAAAGCATATGCTAATATGCAAGCAGGCTTTCCTAAGAAAAAGAAAAAGGTTTAACAATGAAATACGATGCTGATGAACTAGTCAAGATGATTGCTTTACATGAAGGTCTACGACTTAACGTCTACCAAGACCACTTAGGCATAGATACAGTGGGAATTGGTCGTAATCTTGAAGACAGGGGTATCACAGACGGTGAGCTATCCTACATGAATAAGACCACAGAAGAAATATACGAAGTGGGTCTTACAGAAGAAGAAGCGTATTATCTTTGTATGAATGACATAGCCATCGTAGAAAAAGAACTCCTTGCCAACAAGCCAATAGTAAATCAGGTAAATGCTGTAAGACAAATGGTACTTATAGACATGGCATTTAATATGGGTGTTCCAAGATTAATGAAATTTAAGGATATGTGGTTAGCCATAGAAAAAGTAAATTACATCTCAGCTTGTGAAGAGATGATTGATTCTAGGTGGGCAGACCAAGTAAAAGGCAGAGCTATGAAGCTATCCTTAGCAATGAAAAATGGGGAGTGGCTATGACCGAAGAAAAGAAAAGGTGTGACACTTGCACATGTTATGAGTGTGATTGCGAAGAATGTACTTGCACTTGCCACAAAGAAGAAGAGGTAAAAGGAGTACCTGTGTAAGTGAATGGTTGAGTTTGTACTTGTATTTATGATGGGATTACGAGTTATAGACCAAACACAAACCTTTAACGACATAGATCGTTGCTTATACTTTGCAGAGAGATTACACAGACAACCTTCTGTCCCACAAAAACAAGGACCTAATTTACAAATAACAGCGTATTGTAAACCAGTAAGGAAAAACTAATGGACCCATTAACCATCAGCATTGCTGTAGGGGTAGCTGGAAAAGCTTTTAGTGCAATTAAGTCGGGCTTTGCAATGGGTCGTGATTTGGAACAAATGTCGGGTGACATAGGTCGCTGGATGGGAGCAGCTTCAGATGTGGACAATGCAGAGAAGCAAGCAAAGAATCCGGGAGTGTTTAGTCAAATCTTCGGTGCAGGGAGCATTGAGACAATGGCTTTACAAGCTTACTCTGCTAAGAAGAAACTAGAAGAACAACGTTATGAACTAAAGATGTATTTGAATTTGACTATAGGACCTAATGCCTACGATGAACTCCTTCAGATGGAAGGTGAAATTAGAAAAGAAAGACAACGAACTATCTATAAACAACAAGCCCTTAGAAAACAGATAGGCGAAGGAATAGGATGGTTATTTCTAGTTCTTGTGATAGGTGGATTCTTATTACTATTAGTAGGGGTGCTTTCTAAACAGTCACATTCTAAAGATTGGACTGATCAACAGAAGTTGTGGCAGAAGTTAATCGTTAAACCAGTTTATGTTACTTGCCGATTAAAGTCGCAAAAAGTATGGAAAGATAAGATGGCTTGCATATACGAAGGTGCAAACAAAACTTTCGAGATGGAATTTACTGACATCAGGATAGGTTGCCCTAAGCAGTATAAATGTATACACAACCCTAATTCTAAAGAGCCATCAATAGACGATGTTATGGATAGTTTGAGAAGTATTGCTAAGTGAGTCCCTGCGTAGGTGTCTGTAAGTTAGATAACAATAATATCTGTGTCGGGTGTAACAGATCGATAGAAGAAATAAAAGAAGCTTTTAAAAAGTTAACTAAATAAACTTCTTGCTATTTGTGTATTTTATGTGTATAATTTATACAACAGGGGGTTTAATATGAAGAATTTAGCAGCACAAGCGTTAGCGTTCCAGTACAAGTTAATTTTAGAAAATGCAACATCATTAATTAACACAAACAATAGACCACTTGACCAGATAGACAAAGCACTTGGTGACATGGTTTTAGCTAATCAAAAATTGCAACTCCTTAATAAGATTGTAGAAGAGAACAGTCCCAAAGAGATTGCAGAAGATTCTGAAAGCAAACAATAAATGGCAAGTTCGTATCTAACATTAGTAAACAACGTACTTAGGGACATGAACGAAGTGGAGCTTACTAGCTCTAACTTTACAAGTTCTAGAGGTGTACAAACTACTGTAAAAGATTACATCAACCGATCTATCTCAGACATTCTTAACTCAGAGCTTAACTGGCCCTTTACTAGAGCAGAGGGTGCAGAAGATGCAATAGCAGGTAAACAGCTATATAGTTTTGCGTCTATTGCTTCCACTCTTAAGTACATAGACTACGACAATGTATTTCTTGAGCCAAAAGATTATATAAGGAACGGTGACTTTGAGATTGAGGGTGCAGCTAGTATAACAAACTGGACTGCAGTATCAGGTTCTCCTGCTGCAAGTTCTAAGTTTGGTAACACGTTGTTACTTACTAGTGCAAAGGCAACACAACAAGTTAGTGATCTGATTGTCGGAAGAACGTACACTATACTTGTTCAAACAAGTGGTTCAACACTTACATTAGATATAGGCACTAGCTCAGGTGGCACACAGACTAAATCATCTACCCTTACTATAGCAAGTGGTAACGAAGTGTTAATATCTGAAGTTACTTTTGTAGCCACAGCGATAACCCATTTTGTTACTTTTACAGAGTCTGCAGGTTCTGCAGCTTTTGTTAAATTAATTGAGCTAATGGAGAATGTTGAATCTATAGCTCTTAAGTACATATCATATGAAGAGTACAACGAAAAGTTTAGAGAAAGAGATTCTAGACCCGACACAAATAAGTTTGCCGATCCTGAGTTTGTATACACCACTTACAACGATGAAATAGGTTTGACACCTATACCAGATTCAAGTAACAGAACAATAAGTTTTGATTATTACGTAACTAATACAGATTTAACTGGTGCAACTGACACAGGCATTATACCTACAAGATTTGAATCAATAATAAATGCTCGTGCAAAGTACTACACCTACATGTTTAGGTCAGATGTACAGACAGCACAATATGCCCTTAAGGAATACGAAGACGGTATTAAACGGATGAGGGTGGAATTAATAAACAGGAAAAATTACATGAGGGCAGTATAATTGGCTGACTTAAGTGAAACTGCTGCATTTCCATTTGTTTGTGAAGGTGGGTTAGTTCTTAACCAATCTACGTTTATAATGAAACCGGGACAGGCTTTGGAGTTAGAAAACTTTGAGCCTGACATTGATGGTGGTTACAAAAGAATAAATGGTTTTAGTAAGTACGTATCTGCAATTGTTCCTTTTACATCTAACGCAGGTGAAGAAGTTCTTATGGTTGCATCATTTGCAGACAAAGTTGTAGCAGCCAGAGGTACAAGCATCTTCCAAGCAACTCCTGCTGGATCATCTTGGACAAGCATAGACAGTGGTAGAACAAGTGCAGGTAAATATGCCTTTGAAAGATTTAACTTTGATGGCAACGATAAACTTATAGTTGTAGATGGGGCAAATGCCCCTACTGTATTTAACACATCTTTTAGTGCAACAGATGTAAGTACTAGTTCTGTAGCAGGTTCTAAGTTTGTAACAGCTTTTAAGAATCATATGTTTTACGCAGGTAAGGCAACAACTAAACAAGAAGTAGTCTTTAGTGAACCCTTTGACGAAGATGGTTTTGACGCTGGGGATGGTGCAGGAAGTATTAAAGTTGATGATACTATTGTAGGACTTAAAGTTTTCCGTGATAATTTATTTATCTTTTGTGAGAATAGAATATTTAAACTTGGTGGTAGCTCTCTAAGTGACTTTGCTGTTGTCCCAGTTACAAGAAACATTGGTTGTATAAACGGTAACACAATTCAAGAATTTGCAGGTGACTTAATATTCTTAGGTCCTGATGGTTTAAGAACTATTGCTGGTACTGCTAGGATTGGTGACGTTGAGTTGGGAACTATAAGTTCTAACGTGCAATCTTTATTTGACACACAAATAGCTAACTCTACTAATTTTCAATCTATAGTAATACCTGATAAAACACAATACAGAATATTTTTTACACAAGACAATGTAGCCGAAAACGGAACTACAGGAGTTATAAGTGTAATGAAAGGTCAAGCTTTTGAGTTTTCTAAGATAAAAGGTATTAAGCCCACTTGCACAGATACATTTGTAGATGATGGGGATGTTATTGCTCTTCACGGAGCAGTGTCAGGGTTTATTCAAAGACAAGAGCAAGGCAATGATTTTGATGGCGTGACTATAAATGGAAAATACCGTAGCCCTGATCTTACAATGAATGATCCGGGAATACGTAAGCACATGCAAAAAGTAATAATAAACTATAAACCTGAATCAGTTATTGATGCAGATATGTTTGTTAGATATGACTACGAGAGTGCCACATCTTCTAGACCTGCAGCGTATCCCCTTGATTCAGCAGAAGTTGCAGTTATTTATGGAACATCAAAGTATGGATCAGGTGTATACGGAGGTCCTTCTCAGCCCCTAGTTAGACAAGCAGTTGAGGGGTCAGGGTTTGCTGTGGCATTAAGAATTAACGATGGAGGTGTCACTGCCCCCTATTCAATCAAGGGATTTCAGTTAGAATACCAATTAGGAGCTAGACGTTAAATGGGAGCAACATATACAAGACAGTCCTCATATGCTGACGGAGATACGATTACTTCAGCACATACCAATGACGAGTTTAACCAACTATTAGCAGCGTTTGCAATAAATACAGGTCATACCCACGATGGTACAACTGCAGAAGGAGGACCTATAACTAAGTTATTAGGTACTGCTATTACTATAGGTAATGGTACTGCAGGCACGGATATAACAATCACCTACGATGGCGAAACCAACGATGGTGTAATGAAATGGATGGAAGACGAGGACTATTTTGAATTTAGTGATGACATACTTATTGCTACTACAGAGAAGCTACAGTTCAGAGACACAGCAATATACATCAATTCCAGTGCAGATGGACAACTAGACCTTGTAGCCGATACAGAGATACAGATAGCTGCTACAACTATTGACATGAATGGTGCTGTAGATATTTCAGGTAACTTAGGAGTAGGTGGTAATCTTGTTGTAACAGGAACAACTACATTCAATGGTGGTACAATCACTATGGGTGATGCTGCTAGTGACAACGTAGTCTTTGGTGCAGATATAAATTCAAGCATTATACCTAACACAGATGACACATTTGATCTTGGGTCGGCAGGTCAACAGTGGCGTAACTTGTTTTTAGATGGTACTGCAAACATTGATGTTGCTTCTATTGACTCTGCCACTATTGACTCTGCCACTATTACTAGTATTGCGGCAGACACTACTTTAGCTACAGATAAAAAAATATTGTTTCGTGATACGGGATTGTTTATTAATTCCAGTGCAGATGGGCAATTGGATATTGTCGCAGATACAGAAATACAAATTGCAGCTACAACTGTTGATATTAATGGTGCTGTTGATGTATCAGGAAACTTAGTTGTAGGTGGTGACTTAACTATATCAGGCGATGACTTAGTTATGGGTACTAACACAGCAGGTGCTTTACTTATAGCAGATGGTACTAATTTTAACCCTACTGTGATTACAGACTTATCTGAGATAGGAACTGCTGCTAGTGGTGATATACTGTTAGCAATAGATGCTTCTGGTGGGGGTCTTAAAAAGATTACTAGGTCTACATTAACAGCAGGACTTGCTTCAGATAGTGCTATCTCTAATGTAGTAGAAGACACATCGCCACAACTAGGTGGTAATTTAGATACTAACTCACAGAACATATTAATAGATGATGCTCACTTTATTGGTGATGAGAATGGTAATGAGCAGATAATATTTCAGACTACAGGCAGTGCAGTAAATCAGTTTGACATTACAAACTCTGCATCTTCTACAGCTTTCTTGCAAGGACCAATATTACAAGCAACTGGTGGCGATTCTAATATTGATTTAAATTTAATAGCAAAAGGTACAGGAGTAATAGCTGTTAGGGGTAACAGTGCTTCTGGTGCAGTACAGTTTAATTGTGAAAGTAATAGTCATGGGCAAATAGTACAAGGGCAACCACACTCTGCTGGGGTTACAAACACTATGTTATTACCTGCTGGGGCTAACTCAACTCTTGTATCTCTTGTATCAGCAGACACATTAACAAACAAAACACTTACTACACCAACCCTAACGGGAACTTCCATAGTAGCAAGTCTTGATATCTCTGGGGATATAGACGTAGACGGTACTACAAACTTAGATGTAGTTGATATTGATGGTGCAGTTAACATGGCTACTACTGCTACTATCACAGGTAACTTAACATTAGGGGCCCAACTTATTATGCCCGATGTTACGTCTACTAAGATATTAGTAGCTGATGGAACTAGCTTTCAAGAAGTTGCTATAAGTGGTGACGTAACAATAGCAAACACTGGTGCAGTTACAATTGCTGCAACTTCAGTTGAAGGTTCTATGTTAAATAATAATGTAATATCAGGACAGACTGCTCTTACTTCTGGTCTTGCTACAACAGATGAATTACTAGTAAGTGACGGTGGCACACTTAAAAGAATGGATGTTAGTGTACTAACAGCATTAACAGATGCAAGTGCAGCCGATTCGGCAGTGGCTCTTGCAATAGCATTAGGATAAGGAAAAAGAGATGGCAAATACATTTAAGGTAGTTAACTTTGCAGCTGAGCCAAACGCTTCAGGTACTCCCTACGTTATATACACTGCAGCAAGTAGTACAACAACAGTGGTTCTTGGTTTAATACTGACCAACATACATACTGCTCAAGTAACAACTATTGTTAGACTAGTGAGTGATACAGCTAACCGAGCAATTACAAACAACACAGCAAACGGAACAAGTCTTCTTGTAAAAGATGCACCAATCCCTGTCGGTGGTAGTTTGGAAATACTTACAGGCAGTAAGGTCGTGTTAGAAACAACAGACCAACTTACTGTGGACTGTAGCGTTGCAGATAAACTTTCAGGTACTTTGAGTGTAATGGAGATAACATAATATGGCATATATAGGTAATACTGCTGCTAGTAGGTTTGTATCAAATAGAGCTGCATCTGTTTATTCAGGTGATGGTTCTACTGTAGCATTTACTTTAGAGCAAGTTGTAACTCAAGATGAAGACATACTCGTATCTGTTGATGGTGTTATCCAAGAACCTTCAGTAGGTTATGCAGTTAGTAGTGGAACAACA
>Ga0308019_10000356_pt1 | contig 28607 bp, 24 predicted proteins | sample Neamet284_FD_203135 | JGI IMG/M metagenome (GOLD analysis project Ga0308019, IMG submission 203135) | Marine microbial communities from water near the shore, Antarctic Ocean - #284 | ecosystem: Environmental > Aquatic > Marine > Unclassified | place: Southern Ocean | collected 2014-10-01
AGAATCGAGATATTCTTTTCTCTCTGTATTTACTTTCAATTCATCAATAGCTGCAAGATTGATTGGCCCAAGGCGATTAATTTTTAATAATATTCCCTCTAATTGATTGGTAAAATCATTCAATGTTGCGGAATCAGTCATCTCATCAAGCAACTCTTCATAATTATAATCAGTTTGAACAAGCTGCTCATCCAGTCCTTCTCGCCTAATTTTAATTGCTTGCAACTCTTCTTTTGAATTATCAAGTTCAATTCTGGCCTCATTGACAGCTCTCTCTTTCTGTAAACGTGACTGATCAGACAACAGTAATTCATTCTCAATTTTCTCAACGATTACTCTAGCATTATTCAAATTTTGCTCAGCTTCAATTTTTTCTGACAACTGATCTTCAAGTAAATTCTTATTGTCTATTAGCGGTTGCTCATTCAATTCAATTTGCCGCCGAATCTCTTTTTTTCTTGATTCAAAATGACTTTGCTGGGAGACCATTCTTTCTAAATTTTGAGAAGCAGATTGTTGGGTTGATTTTTTACTTTCATATTGAATGATCATGTCTTGCGCAATCTTTCTATCGACTTCATATTGATCACGAACACGCACTAACTCTTGATTTAACTTATCTCTATCAGTCTCTAGGCCTGAACTTGAGTTTTTAAGACTTTCTAATGATCGAGAAGCTTTATCAAGATTCTCTTTGGATGTCTTTATAATTGCTTCAAGAGCTATTTTTTCTGCCTGTAAAATATCAACTTCTTGCGTATAATTAGACTGCAGACTATTTACCTGCTTTAACTGATTAATTGAAGAATCTAACTCACTTTTTGTATCGAGATAATTGTTAACTGATTTTGTGATTTCATCCTGGAGCTTATCTTTCCTTGATTCACCTTTTTCCAAATTCATTCGCATATCTTCCAGATCCTTATCCGAACGATTGCAATCGAAAATAAGTTGTTTTATTTCTTTTTCGAGTTCACGAATTTTTTGCTCTCTTGGAAGAATCCCTATTTCAATATCGTCCTTTCCTCGAAAAATTCTAACCCAATCTTTACTCAACCAGACACCATTTGAAGTTATCACTGTTAATTTACTGGCCGAGTTCTCACAAATATTTAGAGCTTTCTCTAAGGAATCTGAAATAATGACATCTTCAAGCAATGAATAAATCGCGTCTGGCGCACTTTCAACTTTAGATGCTAAAGAATCATCTTTAAAATCAGATTTTTGCTTAGATTGAACGCTATTTATCATTGTAAAACGCCCGACTTTAATACCTCTTATCACCTCCACACCCTGGTGAATACCATTAACACACAATCCTTCTAAATAATCACCCAGTACAGTTTCAACAGCCATTTCCCAGCCATTTGTAATCTTCAAGTTTTGTACAATACGTTTGTTTTTTGATAATCCATTATCTTTTAACCATTTAATATTTTGATCACTTTGGTTTCCATAGGCTGCATTTTGAAGTGCTGTTAATTTAAATAATTCCGCCTCTCTATCTCTCACTTTTTTTCGTTGATCATCTATAGCCGCAACCATAATATTATTCTCTTTACGATGATCAATTATTTCTTGACTCAGTTCACTGAAATCTTTCTCTAGAGATTCTTTATGTGATGCATTTTTCTTATAATCACTTGAAAGTTGGAGTATTTTTATATCAATTTCTTTAGTTTGATTTGCACTTACTTCCTTTTTTAATTTATCTTGCTTATCGTTAATTGCCGTTAAACCAGTTTCACTATCAGATAATCGATTAGATTCGATTGTAATATTTTGACTGTATTCGTTTTCTTTTAACTTAAACCCATCCCATTGATCTTGCCACGCTCGAATTGAATTTTCTGCGGTATCTAATGATGCTTTAGACGTAGTCTCAGACGTATTAGCGTTGATTATGCCTGGTTCTAATTCATTTAATATATTTTCTAAATCTACGATTTGTTCTTTATCTATTGATATATGATCGTTTATCTCACTTCCATTTTGAATTGCCTGCTCTAAATCTTTTTTCTGCCTTAATTCTATTTCCTGTGAATATTCGATGGATTGTTCAAGTCGACTGATCTCAGATCCAACTTTGTAATAATTCGCTTGTACTGTATTAAATAAATCTGTTTTTTCATTTTGATTGAGGCGCTGAGATTCAATATATGCCTCAACTTTTCGTTGTTCAGCCAGTCTTGAATCAAGCAATAGATTCTTTTTTGTGAAAAGTTCTTCAAATTCCAGAAAGTTTTTATTTAAATCTCGCATTCTTATCACCAATATATCTGCAGAAAACCTTCTTTCATCTTGGCGCATTTTCTTATAACGCTCTGCAGTTTTAGCTTGTCGATTAAGGTGATTAATTTGCTTTTCAACTTCGTCAATTACATCGAGTAAACGATCTAAGTTTTCCTTAGTACGGCCAATTCTGCTAGATGTTTCTTTTCGGCGTTCCTTGTACTTGGATATCCCAGCTGCCTCTTCAATGAAAACTCTCATCTCTTCAGGCTTAGCCTCTATCATGCGAGATATCATGCCTTGTTCAATTATTGAGTAACTTCTAGGTCCTAGTCCCGTCCCTAAAAATATACCAGTGATATCTTTTCGGCGACAACGGACGCCATTAAGGTAGTAGTTTGAAATACTGTCACGTGAGACCACTCTTCTTATGGAGATTTCATTATATTTAGCATATTCACCTTCAATATTGGTCTCAGTGTTATCAAAGATTAATTCCACAGTAGCTGCGCCAACTGGTTTTCTAGAGCTAGAGCCTTTGAAAATCACATCGGTGATAGAGTCTCCGCGAAGACGGCTAGCAGAGCTCTCACCCATGACCCACCTGACGGCATCGATAACATTAGATTTGCCGCATCCATTTGGACCAACAACCCCAACTAAATTAGAAGGAAAAGAGATTACCGTGGGGTCAACAAAAGACTTAAAACCAGCGAGCTTGATCTTACTTAATCGCATTTATGTATCTAAATCCATGTCTTTTTTATGATAATTAATTGTAATGCATTTATAATAATAAAACGAACATTCGTTACCAAATATCAATCATTATTTGTTATGAAAACCAATGGATCGTAATTCTAAAAATAATCTTATAATTTTTATACTTCCATGTTTCAAATAGATCAGTATAATGCTCTCGGTTTCATTGAATATCATAAGAGCATAAAGTCACAGTAGAGAAGATTATGGCAACTAAAAAAATTAGCAAGAAAACAAAAAAAATAGACCTCATGAGTAGTCCTTTAGATTCAATTGGGCCTTACAAAGTAAAACGTGGTGAAGCCTATATGTGCGACGCTCAGCTGGAATATTTTAGAACCTTACTAACAAAATGGAAGAATAATCTTATTAATGAAGTCGATAGAACTGTCGTTCATATGAAAGATGAGGCTTCAAATTTTCCTGATCCAAATGATCGCGCAACACAAGAATCAGAGTTTGGTCTAGAATTAAGAACAAGAGACAGAGAGCGCAAACTTCTAAAAAAAATTACCTCTACACTTACCAGAATTGATGAGGGTGATTATGGTTACTGCGAAGAGACTGGGGAAGAAATTGGATTAACACGACTCCAGGCTAGGCCGGTTGCAACACTATCCTTAGAAGCACAAGAAAGACGAGAATTATCAGAACGTCAATATCGAGATAGGGATGATCGATATCGTTAACAATGGTCAAACAAAAACAATCCAAGTCATCTAAATTAGTTAAATATAGAGGGAGATTTGCTCCCTCACCGACTGGAGCACTGCATTTTGGCTCTTTAATCGCTGCAATAGCGAGTTATCTTGAAGCCAAGACTAATCAAGGTAAATGGTTTTTACGAATTGATAATGCTGATTATTTTCGCGAACAAGATAATGCCAGCGATTTAATCAAAAGAGCATTAGAACTCCATGGCTTTGAATGGGACGGGAATACTCATTACCAGTCAAATTCCCAAGATCTATACAATCAAAAAAAACAGCAACTTATTGATAATAATTATATTTTTCGCTGCAATTGCTCAAGAAAAAGTCTAAAAAATAATTTAATTGGATTAAATGGAGCAATCTATGAAGGAACTTGCCGGACTAAAAATATCAAGGAAGATTCTTCAATCAGGGTATTAACAGAGCCCTTAAAAGTAAAATTCAATGATGAAGTTCAAGGATATCAGGAATGTCAAATAGATGAAGATATTGGTGATTTTATTATTTGGAGGCGTGACAATATAATCTCATATCACTTAGCCACAGTTATTGATGATAATGAGCTTGGCATTACGAATATCGTCAGAGGTTATGACTTATTGAACTCAACTTTCTGTCAGCTGTATCTACAAAACTTACTTAACTACGTAAATCCTATTTACGGTCATATTCCTATTGCAACAGATATAAATGACCTAAAATTAAGTAAACAATTTGGTGCTACAGAAATATCAAATAAACTAGTCACGCAGAATCTTTTCAATGGGTTATGTGCTCTAAGGCAAGAGCCACCATCCAGCTTGGCGTCAGATAGCTTGTCTAATATGTGGTCTTGGGCTACCGATAATTGGAATAGAGAAAAATTAGTCATGGTTAAGAGCGTAAAAGCTCTCAATTAATAACAAAGGCTCAGATTATTCAGAATCAAGATCTTTCATACTGAGGCGAACTCTACCTTGACGATCCACCTCTAGAACTTTAACTTTCACCTCATCGCCCTCAGAAAGCTTATCACTGACTTTCTCAACTCGTTCATTTGAAATTTGAGAAATATGCACCAAACCATCCTTACCAGGAAGGATAGTAACAAATGCACCAAAATCCATTAAACGAACGACTTTGCCGTCATATATCCTGCCAACTTCAACATCAGCAGTTATCAATTCAATTCTTCTTACAGCCTCTCTTCCTGACGCGCCATCAATTGATGCAACACGAACCGTACCATCTTGGTCAATATCTATTGAAGCGCCTGTTTCTTCTGTCATAGCTCTTATCACCGCGCCACCTTTACCTATAACATCTCTTATTTTTTCAGGATCAATTTTAAAAGTCGTAATAGTTGGTGCCCACTCTGACATTTCTTCTCGAGGTGTAGTTATAACTTTATTCATTTCACCAAGAATAAATAATCGAGCTTCCTTTGCTTGTTCTAAAGCAATATCCATTATCTCTTTTGTGATTCCTTGTATCTTTATATCCATTTGCAAAGCTGTAATACCTTCTTCTGTACCTGCAACTTTAAAGTCCATATCTCCCAGATGATCTTCATCGCCAAGAATATCAGTTAGTACGGCAAATTTATCACCTTCTTTAACCAAGCCCATTGCAACACCAGCAACTGGAGATTTAATTGGCACTCCCGCATCCATTAGCGAGAGACTAGTTCCACAAACGGACGCCATTGAACTGGAGCCATTTGATTCTGTAATTTCAGAGACAACGCGAATAACATAAGGAAAATCTTCTTGATCTGGCATTACTGCCTGGATTCCTCTTTTCGCCAACTTTCCATGCCCAATTTCACGTCTTTTTGGTGAACCAACAAAGCCAGTTTCACCAACACAGTATGGAGGGAAATTATAATGCAGCATAAATGAATCTTTATATTCACCCATCAACGCATCAATCATCTGCGCATCTCTTCCTGTACCAAGAGTAGTTACGACTATTGCTTGAGTCTCGCCACGAGTAAAAAGTGCTGAGCCATGAGTCCTAGGTAATAAACCGACTCTAACGTCAATCGGTCTTACAGTGCTAACATCGCGACCATCAATTCGTGGCTCTCCATCAATAACTCTATTCCTAACGATATTCTTTTCTAATTTAGATAAAGATCCCTTGATCTCTTCGTTAGACCACTTGTCTTCATGCTTTTGAGTTATTTCATCTAATGTATTTTCTTTGCATTCTGATACTGCTTGATGGCGTTCCATTTTGTCTGTATTCATATAAGCTGACGTTAATCCATTGGTAGCAGATTCACTAACTGCAAGAGCTAGGCTCTCGTCATCTTCTTTAGCGGACCATTCCCACTTTGGCTTACCGGCTTCTTCAACCAATTCATTAATTTGCTTAATGACCAACTGCATTTGGTCATGACCAAACATAACAGCGCCAAGCATAATTTCTTCAGATAATATTTTAGCTTCAGATTCGACCATCAAAACGGCGTCATTCGTACCCGCTACAACGAGATCAAGATCAGAATTAAGTAAGCTAGATACTGTCGGATTTAAAACATAATTACCTTCAATGTAACCTATACGAGCACACCCTAAAGGACCGGCAAAGGGCATTCCAGATAAGCTCAGGGCAGCTGAGGCTCCAATTAATGATGGAATATCCGGATCAATTTCTGGGTTCAAGGAAATTACAGTCGCAATTACCTGAACTTCATTTTTGAAACCTTTTGGAAATAAAGGTCGAATAGGTCGATCAATTAATCGGGAGGTTAGTGTTTCTTTTTCAGAAGGCCTTCCTTCACGCTTAAAGAAGCCACCAGGTATCTTCCCTGCCGCATAAGTTTTTTCTTGATAATTTACTGTAAGTGGAAAAAAATCACGCCCAGGATCTGCGTGTTTTCTACCAACAGCAGTTACTAATACTGAAGTACCTTCTATTGAAACTATTACTGAACTATCAGTTTGACGCGCTATTTCTCCAGTTTCTAAAGTTACTTCATGATCACCATACTGGAATATTTTTTTAATTGATTTCACTATTGATACTCTTCTTGATTAGTTTTGTCTCAAGTTTATCTTGAGCGCTAAAGGATAGTTTTTTGTAATTATTTATACTAGCGTCTTAGACCGAGACTTTTAATTAATTCAGCATAACGATCTTGATCATTCTTTTTTAGGTAATCAAGCAACTTTCGTCGCTTACTAACCATCTTTAAGAGGCCTTGTCGCGAATGATGATCTTTTTTATGCTCACTGAAATGATCTGTCAATTCAACAATACGTTTAGTCAAGATAGCTACTTGGACCTCAGGTGAGCCAGTGTCTGCCTCGCCTCTTGAATATTCTTTTATAATTGTACTTTTGCTTTCACTCGATAGTGACATTTTTTAAAAACCTCAATAGACTTACGTTTAATTTTTGATATTACTATGAAGCGCGCTATTCTAGCGCTTAGTCACTCCAAGTAACAGTATTAAATCAAATTAAATAAAATATTTAATTAATATCTTTTCTCAACCCTCTCTTGCGAGGCTTTCTATAAATGAAATATACGCCGTGGGATTAAAAAATTACCTTCTTTATTTTCACCAATACCAACAAATTTTTTATCGGCATCGTAGACCCTAATCAAGCCTTTATCAGGGCCTATAATCTCTACCGATCTTCCATTACCAAACATCTCTAATTGCGTCTGATCAAGGCAAACGCTCGACCAATCAAGTAAAGCTGAATCTACAGGAAGGAGGTATTTTTTATCAGGAAGATCCTTATTTGATTTTAAATCTTCAAGAGATTTATAACTAACCATTTGACTCTCTTTAAAATTCCCCACTGCAACTCTATGGAGTCTTGTGGTATAGCCAACCATACCTGCTTCTTTTGCAATATCTTCAACCAATACCCTAATATAAGTTCCTTTTGAGACAGTCACCGTAAATTCGATAGTTTTTTCATGAACCCCCTCAAGTTTGATAGATGAGATGTTTATATTACGTGCATCACGCTCTACAATTTCTCCTTTTCTGGCTAACTTGTATAATCTTTTTCCATCTTTTTTTAGCGCTGAATACATAGGGGGTATTTGCATTGAATTACCAAGAAATTTATCCAAAATACCAATCCAATGATCATGATCATAATCATAAATTTCTGATGTCTCTACTACGGACCCTTCCTTATCTCCCGTAGATGTCGACTTTCCCAGCTCTGCAGTAACCTGATAAGTTTTATTATTATTCAGTAAATAAGGGCATATCTTCGTGGCTTCACCAAAACAAAGTATCAGCATGCCAGTCGCCGCAGGGTCGAGACTACCTCCATGCCCACCTTTCTTGGCTCCAATCAGTTTTTTTACATCTTGCAGTGCTCTGTTTGAGGACAAGCCATCTTCTTTATCGAGCAATATGATGCCATTAATAGGCTGAAAAGAGTCTTTATTCACCCTCAAAACAATCTCCTGAAAAAGATAATTTAATTATAATTTTTTATTAAGATTAGCTTGGTCAATTAAATTAGAGATCTCTATACCCTTACTGATACTATCATCATGAAAAAATCTTAATTCCGGAACATGTCGTATTTTAATTGAAGCACCGAGCTTTTTTCTTAAATAACCAGATGCTCTTGCTAAGCCATCCATAGGGATACGGATCTCATCATTAAAGAGAATTGAGCTAAAATAAATCTTAGCAATACTCAAATCATGACTTAGATCAATTGATGTTAAGGAAACACCTGATAGACCGGGATCATTTAAATCACAACGTATCACCTCATTTAAAGTTCTTAAAATTAAGGGACCCATTCGTTGACTTCTTGAAAATTCTCTTGCCATTTTTTTATATTACAGTAATTGCACTTAGATATTTAATCAATCGTTCTGGCTATTTCAATTCGCTCAAAACACTCAATTTGATCACCAATTTTTACATCATTGTAATTTTTAACACCAATTCCGCATTCAGTGCCAGATAGAACTTCTTTTGCCTCATCTTTAAAGCGTCTAAGTGATTCAAGCTCTCCTTCATAGATGACTACATTTTCTCTTAAAACACGAATTGGACTAGAGCGTTTTAAATGACCTTCGGTCACTATACTGCCAGCAATATTACCTAATTTAGGTGAGGTAAATACCTCTTTCACTTCCGCTAATCCAATGATATTTTCTCTTATCTCAGGGGAAAGAAGTCCATTTATGGCAGTTTTCACGTCATCAATAGCTTCATAGATTACGCTGTAATAACGTATATCAACATCAGACTCCTTAATAGCGTTCTTAGCAGAAGAATCAGCTCTTACATTAAATCCAATTATGGTAGCTTTTGACGCCTCCGCCAATACAACATCCGATTCGTTGATGCCACCGACCCCTGAATTTATAATCTTAACTTTCACTTCATCGCTGTTAAGACTATTTAACGCATCTTTTAATGCCTCAGAACTGCCATGAACATCAGATTTAATTAAAATAGCTACAGATTTCCCTGTTTCATTCTTGATCTGAGAAAATATATCATCTGACTTAACACTTTGTTGCTGAATAATTTTAGATTCACGAGTTTTTTCTTTTCTTTTTTCAGCTAATTCACGAGCCTGCTTTTCAGTCTTAACAATATAAAAACTATCACCAGACGCCGGTGTTTTTGGCAATCCAAGTACAACAACAGGAGTCGAAGGACCAGCTTTATTGATTGATTTTTGGGATTCGTCAAACATTGTTCTTATTTTACCAAACTCATCACCAGCTAAAAGAATATCGCCTTTTGATAAAGTTCCAGCTTGAACTAAAAGTGTTGCCATTACCCCTCTGCCACGATCCAGGCTAGATTCGATCACTACCCCCCGAGCTGAACCTTCCTCAACAGCCTTTAGGTCCATAATTTCGGCTTGCAATAATATCTTCTCTAAAAGATCATCAACACCTTCTCCAGTTTGAGCTGAGACAGATGCAAAAAGATTATCGCCGCCCCACTCCTCTGAAATTATTTCGTGCATTGAGAGTTCAGTTCTTACTCTTTCAATATCAATATCTTCTTTATCAACTTTATTAATGGCAACTATCATAGGAACATTTGCTGCCTTTGTATGCTCTATAGCTTCGATCGTTTGAGGTTTAACCCCATCATCAGCCGCAACAACCAATATCACTATATCTGTTGCTTGTGCTCCTCTAGCCCTCATTGCGGTGAATGCTGCATGGCCCGGAGTATCCAGGAAGGTAATATTACCTTTATCTGTTTTTACGTTATAGGCGCCAATATGCTGAGTAATCCCACCAGCCTCTCCATCTGCTACTTTTGAATTTTTAATATAATCAAGCAATGAAGTCTTGCCATGATCAACGTGACCCATAATAGTTACTACAGGTGCGCGTGAAACTTTTTCACCATCATCATCATCTGCAATCAGAACGTCTTTTTCTAATTGCTTATCTTCAATTTTTGCAACATGCCCCAACTCTTCTACAACAAGAATTGCTGTGTCTTGATCTATCACTTGATTAATAGTGACCATCGCCCCCATATTAAAGAGGACTTTTACCACCTCATTACCCTTGACGGCCATACGTTGTGCAAGTTCAGACACCATAATGCCCTCAGGTATAACGACTTCTTTAATTACCGGCGCGGTCGGTCTTTCAAATCCATGCTGACCATCACTATCTAAGGATACAGGACGCCTTCTTGCTGCAGGTTTCTTTCGTCTTCTTCCGCTCTTATCGCCAGCAACATGAAGCTCTTTTCGACCATAACGCGTATCAGCTAGACTTCCTCTTTTTTTACCTTTATTTTTATTTTGCTTTTGTGGTTCTTTATCTTCATTTGAGAATTTCTTTGGTACTTCAGCATTGTCTATCTTTCCATCTTTTTTACTAACAACTTGTTCTTTACCAGCAACTTCTTCTTGCTCAACTTTCTGCTTGGCAATATTTTCAGCCTCAAGCTTAGCTTCGCTTTCCAGGCGCTCAGCTTCGAGCTTATCTTGTTTTAATTTTTCTTTTTCCAGTAATTCGTTATCTATACGCTCTTGCTCTTGCTGTTTTTTTAATTCTAATTCGTTCTTTTCCTGTTCGGCCTGGTCTTCTAAAACATCTCTTTTAATATAAGTTCGTTTTTTTCTGACTTCCACGTTAACCGTTCTTGACCTTCCTTGAGAACTTGCTAATTTTAATTCAGATTGTGATTTTCTTTTAAGAGTAATACGTTTTGGCGAACCTTTGTCATCACCCCCATCCAATCCATGACTTCGACGCAGAAAGGTTAATAACTCGAGCTTAGCATCGTCATTAATAACGTCCTCACTACCAGAGACTTTGATTCCCGCTTCTTCTAATTGTGCCAGTAATTTTTCAACTGGAACTTTTAAAACATCCGCAAATTGTAAGACAGTTACATCAGCCATTAATTAACTCCAAAATCTATTTTTTACTCTCATCAAACCAATGAGCGCGTGCTTTCATTATTAAAGATGCTGCATTCTCTTCATCCATTGCATCTATTTCTAACAGATCATCAGTGGCTAATTCAGCCAAATCTTCTCTGGTAACGATTCCTTTGCTTGCTAGTTTTGATGCTAAGCCTTTAGTCATTCCCTCAAGGCTTAAAAGATCTTCTGCTGGTTCAGCATTTTCTATCTTCTCTTCAGCAACAATTGCCTGAGTTAAAAGCATATCTCTAGCTCGATTTCTTAATTCATCGACAATATCCTCATCAAATTCTTCGATTTCAACCAATTCAGATGTGGGCACATAAGCCACTTCCTCAATAGAGGTGAATCCTTCTTGAACTAAAATTAACGCCACTTCCTCATCAACGTCTAATTGCTTGGTAAATAAGTCAATAACTACACGTGTTTCCTGCTCATTTTTCTGATCAGCATCCACTTCCGTCATAACATTTAATTCCCAGCCAGTAAGCTCACTTGCTAGTCTTATATTTTGGCCACCACGACCAATAGCTTGGGAAAGTTTTTCTTCATCAACCGCAACATCCATACTGTGAGCATCTTCATCGACAACAATTGAGATAACCTCAGCCGGTGACATTGAGTTAATTACGTATTGCGCAGGATTATCATTCCATAAAATAATATCAACACGCTCGCCAGCTAACTCATTTGATACAGATTGAACACGCGATCCACGCATTCCCACACATGCACCCACCGGATCAATGCGTGCCTCGTTACTCTTAACTGAAATTTTAGCTCTTAAACCAGGATCTCTGGCCGCACCAAGAATTTCAATTAACCCTTGACCAACTTCTGGAACTTCAATTTTAAATAATTCAATCAAAAATTCTGGTGAGGTTCTAGTCATGAATAATTGCGGTCCTCTTGGTTCAGAGCGCACTTCGACTAACAATGCCTTTATACGGTCATGAACTCTAACCGCTTCTCTGGGCATCATACTATCTCTCGATATAAAGCCTTCAGCATTTCCGCCTAAGTCCATATAGATACCATTACGATCAACTCTTTTGACGAGACCTGAAAGCAGTTCTCCGCTACGATCCTTATAGGCTTCAACAACTTTCTCTCGTTCAGCTTCGCGAACTTTTTGAACAATAACTTGCTTAGCCATTTGTGCTGAAATACGACCAAAAGGGGCTGATTCCATCGGTATTTCTACGTAGCCTCCAGGCTCAGCATCTTTATCTATAGCCACTGCATCCATCATTCTTAACTCATGATCAGGGAATTCAAGCTCAGTTGATTCATCAGCAAACACTAGCCATCGTCTAAATGTATCATGCTCACCTGTATCGCGATCAATGGATACTCTTGCCTCGATATCTTCTTCATGACCTTTAGCAGCTGCTGCTGCCAAGGCTGCTTCAATAGCCTCAAAAATCACAATTTTCTCGACGCCCTTCTCATTGGACACTACATCCACTACCGCAAGAATTTCTTTACTCATTTAATTTATACTCCAAAACAATCTATTTCTTATTTTTAAATACCGGGATTAAACGTGTGAAATCAATAGTATCTATTGATAATTTATACACCTCACCATCTACTTTTATTTCAATAAAATTCTCATCTGCAGCCAACAAGTGACCTCGATAATTTCTTCTGCCATCTTGAGGGGAAATCAATCGCACTCTGACTTCTTCTCCCAAGAACTGAAGGTAATGATCAGTTTTTGTCAATCTTCGATCCAAACCTGGAGATGAAACCTCCAAAACATAGTCATCTGTAATTGGCTCTTCGACATCCAATAACATACCAATTTGCTGACTAACTGCCTCACAATCTTCTAGACCGATACCTTCGGGTCGATCAATGAATAATCGAATCAGATTATTCTCACCGTTCCACTTCATTTCTAAATCTGTTAATTCATAACCTATTTTATTTACAGTAGGCTCAATTAATAATCTTAAATCATTAAAATCCATATTAACTCAATTCTATAACTGCCTGTTTTAAAACAAAAAAAGGGCTAATAGCCCTCTCAATCAATTACTAAAACACATTAACTTAGATAATAAAAAACCCCATTAAGGGGTCAGATTTTTCTAAGTTGACCTGCCAGTACCGACCATCAGTTGGTACTGCGTTCAGTATACTGTATATCTCTAGCTAAGCACAATAATTATCACCAAAAACTATTGTTAATCACCTTTCCAAGTGCACTGAAGTAGTGATGGTCCTCGAAAAGCCCAGCCATCAAAATTAATCGTACTTGAATCTGATAACTCAAGATTATCTAAGCGATTAAAAATCTTTGGCAAAGCCACATCGGCTATAAGTACTCGTGACACCCAAGCTCCAGCACAATAATGAGGCCCCGCACCAAAGGTCACTGAAGCCCTTGTGTCGCGACTTATATCGAAACTATTTGGATTTTTAAATACCTCACAATCACGATTAGCCGAACCAAACATAAAGAAAATTCGTTCGCCGATATCAAATTTAATATTTTTATATGTATATTTTTGTGCTATCTGCCGTGGCGACATGCCAATTGGTGAAACCCAACGTGCAAATTCTTCAAATGCTTGTAACCATGTAGCTTTATTGGCATGTATTTTAGCCAGTTCCTTAGGATGGGTTAATAAAGCCCATATCGTTCCAGCTATAGCATCTCTGGGTTCATTTTGCCCACCAGAGATAGCTAACTTAATATTTGCTCGAATTTGACTTTCATCAAGACCCGCAGCCGCTTGCATGCTGAGCAAAGAAAGATCTGGATTTCTTCTAACTTTTGGTAACATTTCATCAATATGCCTATCAATAGATGCAGTGCAGTCATTACAGTTATCCTCAATGAGCTTATCACCAATATAATTAGAGCAACCATCAATCATTCCCTGGCTGACGCGATCCATTTCAGTAAACTTCATATTGGTTAAACCGGTGATTAATTTGAGCGCTTCTGCAGACAACGGCATAGCATAATCGCGAATAAGATCTCCTGAGCCGATGAGTGATAAATTATCAAGTAATTGATCGGCATATTCATTGAAATGCTTAAGCCATTTAGTTTTAACCGTTTTTGGTGAAACTGATGGTGAAATAATACGACGTTCTAGTTGATGCTCTACACCATCTTTTCGCATCATATTCTGACCCATCAAGCGAGTCATTAATCCGTCTGGCTGCAGGGAACTAAAAACTTCAACAATCTTTTCATTGATGAATATATCATTTCTTTTTGTAAATAGAGTGGCACCTAGTTGAGGCACATAAGCGATGGGTGCCTCAGCGCGCATAGCCTCTAAGTCAGGATAGGGATTTTTTTTAAATCTCTCTAGATCTATATTGTATTCTGGAGCCGATGACATACGGTTAATTCCAATTAATTACGTGTGCTTCCCAACAACCCAATCGGTATTTTTTAAGTACTTTTCACCCGCCTCAATCGGAAGATCCTCCAAAGCCGAGCCCATCGAATCATTCCAACGATTGAGATAACCAAATAACGCGATTACTGCTGTAATTTCGACAATATCATCGTCTTCCCAATGTTCATGCAATTCTTTTGCAAGTTCATCCGTTACATTATTTGGGATACTGGCTGCAGCAAATGCATATTTTAATGCGACTTTTTCGCCATCATTATAATGAGAACTTTCTAGAAAATTCCATGCATCATTTAATCGCTCCTCACTGGAGCCAAACCTCTGTGAACCAAGGATGGTATGTGCTTGACAGTAACGGCAACCGGCAACAAAGCTTGTTACATAACCAATAATTCGCTTGAACTCAGGAGTAACATTGCCATGACACTCCATTACTGCAATATTTAACTCAGTAAATGCTTTCGCGACTTTAGGTCGCCTAGACATAGTGCGAACACTATTTGGAATGACGCCAAGCGGTCCTTTAAAAAATTGAATAAACTCACAAAGCTCTTTTTCTATTTCGTGCTCTTCAAGCGGTCTGACTAGTGCCATGATAACTCCTTATTTGATATGGTTTTTTATAAATTAAAAAGAAGATGACAGCAATGGATCATCGATCCCTTTCATCCATAAATACATTAATTTATTTAATTTTTCATACATCGATTTGCTGGATACCTCATTAATTAAATTTGTTTGCTCGCCTGGATCTATCCCTAAATTAAATAGTTCATCAGTTAGTTCTGCTTTAGCCTTTAAATTAAAGCGTTTAATTAATTTCCAGTTATCAAGCTTTATCATCCTTAAATCAGATCGTCCAAAATTTCTCATACTGTATTGAGCATAAATTGGTCTTGATGATAATTCCTCTTCATTATTAAGCAATGGAAATAAATCGAGGCCCGCTAAAGACAGAGATGCTGGTACTTCTATCTCAAGGGCGCTCATTATAGAAGGGAATACATCGATGTTTGAAACAGGTGTATTAATTACCTGTCCCGGCTCAACTAAGGCCGGTGACCTTATAATAAAAGGGATCTTTATTGCCTCATCATATAAATTTGCAATCCCTTCATAACCGACAACCTCATCACCTGATATAACCCCAACAGCACCCCTTCCATAGTATCCATGATGGCCAATCAACATGCCATGGTCACCAATATAGATGACAATAGTATTTTCACTCAAGCCTAGATCATCCAGTTCATTCAAAATCATCCCTATAGATCTATCTAAAGCATGAATGGATGCATAGTTATTACGTGTGATTTTTTTCAGCCACTCTTGATCAATCCCTTTGCGTTCAGGCACAATCGGATCAATGTGTTCGACGGCTCTTAAGTCCTCTTCAGGCACTTGATTCCATGGTACCTGCGGCTCACGGAAAGCAACCGTTAGTGCAAATTTATTGTTTTGATTCTTTCTCAAGAATTGAATCGCGTAGTCGGCGAAAATATTTGAAGTATGGCCACTGATTTTTTTTAAAGTACCATTTACATTCAACAAAGGATTAAATGGGGTTAAATCTTGATCGTAGCTGACAAAATAATTAAAACCACGATTCTGAGGTTGGTATTTTGGTAACTCACCTAAGTGCCACTTCCCAATCAATCCGGTTTCGTAGCCATTATCTTTTAATACTTCTGGCCAAATAAGTGCACTCTCATCCATTCCTTGATTGCTGTAATTTTTATTTAACATGAAGAAATCATTGATACCAACCTGACTAGGATATTGACCGCTAAGCAAGGCCGCTCTTGAGGGTGAACAGACGGGTGCGGCGGCGTAAGCATTATCAAATCGGGCTCCATGACTTGCAAGCTGATCTAAATTGGGAGTTAAAACTTGGTCATCACCATAAGCCCCCATGGCTCTTCGGGCATGATCATCTGGCACTATAATAATTAGATTGTAATTATTAGCCGAAAATACAGGTGCGGTAATGCTCAGCCAAACTAATATAATTAATATTTTGAACATTCCAATCATTACCTTGATAAATCTGATGGTATTTATTTTAAGTTTTTTATAATACAAATTAGATTAATATATAATAATAAATACATGAAATATATATATTATATATATTATTGTAATTCTTTTAATTTAATTTTTTTTGCACGTTTTTCTAATAACTTTTCTGATAAAGAGAACCCCCTATCGGGTTTTGACCAAGGGCAAACTTCGATGCAGATGCCACATCCCACGGCCTCTGTAAAATACGGCACACATTTATCAAAATCAACGTACCATTTCTCTTCACCACGTACCATATGCTTCTCATCACTAATCGCATCGACGGGACAATCTATAGTACACCTTCGACAACCAATGCATAAATCATCGACCGCAATATCAATGGGTCTGTCGTGATCTAACGGCAGATCGGTCAAGATCGTGGCAATTCTCATGCTCGATCCAAATTCTCTGCAAATAAGCGATCCATGCTTACCCAGTTGTCCCAGGCCAGCATTGATAGCCAATGGGATATGTAATAAGTCGGCGCCCTCGCAATAGGCTCTTGCACGCCAACCCATTGCTCTAATCTTTTTAGATAGTTCAATAGCTGTCCTTGAGATTTCCATATAAGCTCGCATTGTTTCAGTGCCAGCACGACCAGTGGTCACATGTTGCATCTCTTCGGTATCCATTGGGTATAAAATTACAATCGCATTTGCGTAGTTAATTTCACCGCCCTTATAGAGAGCTTCTCTAATCATGGGGCTGATACCAACAGAGCCAGCCCCAAAACTCATTGCCAAATCTTTTATCTCACTAGTAATCATCGCTTGTGACGTAATCTTTCTGACATTATTTGATATAGGTCCATCTGCATTTCTTAGCATCCAACGATTCACTAAATTCAACCAAGATACTTTAAACGGATTAATGAGTCCGAAAAAAAGTTCCAGCTTACTCCACTCGAGATCCCTAGCACCGGACCCATGAAATACCTGCGTTGCTGCTCTTTTGGTGGTTTCACCCAAACCATTAATAATATTGCCTGATAATGGCTGATCACGATATGCAAATGGCACTTCTGGTGATGGGAAATCTTTTTTCAATAGTCAATCCTTAATAAGATCTTCAATAACAAGTGGCTTACCCGTATTTTTGGCTTTTTTATAGGCAAGCCGAATGATCAAGCCTTTCCCAGCCCACATGAATGCTCTTTTAAAGAGCCATAATAACAACAGACAATCGCGTTTAAGCGCTTCAAATCGGGTAGGATTTTCAATATAAAATTGTTCTTCAAATGATTTCATCATCCTATCCTATAACAAATCGGAAGATATCTCATAAGTCATACAGCTTAAACTATCGAATCAATTTTCGTTGGCCTTAAGTAATGGTTCTAAAGGTGAGATTAATTCTCGCTTCCTTTATCTTTTTACTCAATGGCAAACTGTGCAGCCAGTTCTTCTGAATACTTCCACTCATAAGCAATAAACTACCCGAATCAAGCTCTAAGGATATTTTTTCATTGGTTGTTTTGTGTTTCAAGGTAAATTTCCGTGGCGCACCAAAGCTTACTGAGGCTATGGCTCCATTTTCTTTGAGTTGCTTTTCATTATCCGAATGCCAACCCATGCCCTCTTCTCCATTATGGTAGAGATTTAGTAGACATGAATTATATGTGTGGCCAGAAATAAGCTCTATTTGTTCTTTTATTAAGTTGAGTCCAGGAGTCCAAAGCATGGCAATTTTTGTTTTATTTGAATATTTATAAGCAAAAGCCCGATCGCCGTACCAGGCAACCTTTCTCTTGGTAACAATATGTCTTCCAAATATAGTTAGCTCATCGTGCTTCCAATTGATTTCATTCATCAAATTAGCATAATATTTTTCACACATGAGAGATGGAAAGGCGCTCTTCCAATAAAGAGCTTCTCCGTCATAAGGTAATAGATTGTGCATTTTAATTGTCTTTTGCTTGTTTAAACTTTGGGTAACACTGCATCGGGAATATTTTCGCACTTTATTGGTCAGTTATTTTTTATGTGATTTATACCAGACTATTCGTCCCTTCACCGGATAGACGCCTGAATTCAAGGAGCTATTATTTATTTTCAAGCCTATTAAATTTTGACATAACTTCCTTTAACTCTTCATGAGAGATAGCTTTAACCTCATGCCCAAGATTACCTGTCATGTCTTGAGCTGCTATCATTGCATTAATAATAGCCTCCTCCGTTGCCTCCACGGTTGCTAAAAAGAGGTAGTTCATTTCGTCATTTGTTATAGCCTTAAGATTTAAAGCTGGGCCACTTTGTTGGGCCTTGGGGTTTGCTGTTGAAAAGGCTATGAAAATATCGCCTGATCCATTTCCTGCAATCCCGCCATTGCGAGCTAACCCAAGGGCCGCTCTTTTTGCCATTCTTTTTAATTGATGGGGCAAAAGAGGTGCGTCAGTTGCAATCACGATAATGATAGAACCCGTTTCAGATGCCGTTGGGTTTTCCTCTGTATAGGCCTTATCGTGCTGAAGGTGTTTCCCAACTGGCACCCCTGCAATTCTTAAAGTTTCTCTTAATCCATAATTTGCCTGAACTAAGACACCGACTGTGAAATCACCATCACTTGTTTTTGCAATTCGTGATGACGTCCCTATTCCGCATTTAAATTCGTGGCAAATCATGCCTGTACCACCACCAACATTCCCCTCTTGGACGGGACCATCTTTTGCATTATCCAGAGCTGCTTTAGCGTGTTGAGTTTTTACATGAAAACCATTTATATCATTTAAATATCCATCCCATGTTTCTGCAACAACGGGCAGTGACCACCAATAACCACTGGAATCGGCATCGCCTTGGGAAACTCGCCATTCAATCGCTGCTTGATGAACAGCCCCTACACTATGTGTGTTAGTTATAAGAACGGGGCCCTCTAACATACCAGATTCTTCCAGCCATGCCGTTCCTGTCATCTCGCCATTGCCATTTAAGGCAAATGAGGCCCCAAAGACTGGTGTGTTGTTGCTAAGCCTGCCTCTTGGTAAAATTGCAGTAACCCCTGTTCTTACGGCTAATCCATTTTCTAAATCTTGAATTATAGTTTCATGGCCAACAGTCAACCCCTTAACATCCGTTATGGTATTTAGAGGACCTGTCTTTCCATCAAATGGGATACCTAGGTCACGAGCCCTTATTAACTCTTCATCGGCTAAAACTGGGCAGGTAAAAACAAAGGCCATAAATATTAAATAAAGAAACTGTGTCATGATATAAACTACTCCGTTAAGTCCTATTGATCTTCAGTATGAGTTTGAAGGTTGAGTTTTTTTGATTGGGCTTAGTTCTCAAAAGAAGCGCTAAAGCCATTGTCCAAAATAAGTAAACCAAAAATTATTCTCATTTTTTTTCCCTAAGCATATCAAAAGGCTTCCCTTCCAGAAGAAGCGTTTTTTTATCATTTATCTCAATAAATCCAATTTTTTCATAAAATCCGAAAGTATCAGTATTTGAATTATGGACAGCAAGATTGACATAAACGACATCTTTTAATTGACCTCTTTTTATGGCCTCTTTTATGAGATCTGCTCCAAGGCCCAATCTCCGAGATTTTGGAGAGACATATAGATCTTGAATAAACAAACCCGGATTTCCTCGCCACGTTGAAAATTCATAAAAGAAAAGGACCAATCCAAGGGGCTCGTTATTTTGAGACGCTAAAATAACTTCGAATGCGGGCGGTTCTGAAAAACCATATTTCTCCAAAGCCTTCACACTTCCTGAAAATTCATTTTCCTTATCTAAGTCCTGAGATAATTTTTCCAAAAGGGAAAAAATAACAGGCGCATCTTCAATAGTCGCAATTTTAAATTCAATTTTGCCCATTACGTTCTGGCCTTTATTTTATCACGGCCTTTTAACTTTAACATCGCTCTAACGTCTTCGGGTCTTGCAACCTCATAGCCCAATTCTTCAATAATTTTACGGATTTTAACTACTTGTTCCGCATTGGATTTTGCCAAGTCACCGGGCGGAATAGTAAGGCTATCCTCAAGTCCCACACGGACATTTCCTCCCAACACAACTCCCATAGTCGCAAGTGGAATTTGATGCCGACCTGCGGCCAAAACTGAGAATTGATAATTATCACCCAACAATCTATCTGCAGAGGCTTTCATCGCCATTAAATTCTCTGGGTTTGCTCCAATGCCACCCATAACACCCAAGACAAACTGGACATAAAGAGGAGCTTTTACAAATCCCTTACGAAGGTAATAAGCCAAAGTTTCAATATGGCCCATGTCATAACATTCAAATTCAAATTTTGAACCGCCTTTGTTTCCCAACTCTTCTAATATCATTTCAATATCATTATAGGTATTTTTAAAGGTGGTACCCTTTGTGGCCTCTAATAAAGCTGGCTCCCAATCATATTTCCAATTTTCATATTTTTCTTTCAAGGTAAAAATACCAAAATTCATAGACCCCATATTTAAAGAACACATTTCAGGGGAAATTTCACGAGCTGGTGCCAGCCGATCATCAAGAGACATTAGAGAACTTCCGCCAGTGGAAATATTTAAAACAGCCGAGCAGGATTTATCAATTTTAGAAGTAAAAGCTTTAAAATGATTCGGGTCAGCACTTGGCCTGCCATCATCTGGATGCCGTGCATGAAGGTGAATAATGGAAGCCCCTGCATTTGCAGCATCAATGGAGGCCGCGGCAATCTCAGAGCCAGTGACCGGAAGGTGCGAGCTCATTGTGGGCGTGTAAATGGACCCTGTAACTGCACACGTAATAATGACTTTTCTTGCCATTTCAACCCCCATATTAAATTAAAACTTGCCTATTTTTTTTCCCTAGTTAACATTTGATAGACTTATGGTTTAAAAATCAAACATAGTTTTAATGAAAGGTGGCATGAACCCAAATAATCTAACAGAAAGCCGTTTCCCTCTCATGGTGTGGGACCTTGACTGGAATTTGTAAAGAACTTTCATGGTGATTATTGACAGAGATATAAAAAACACCACGCTCGAGAACCGCACCTGTTGAATGAAATAGAATTGGAGTTACTATGAAAAAATCACATCTCTTTTACCAAACCCGTGATCGAAAACCTCTCCTTGATCGCTCTAAAGGAATTTATATGTGGGACACTTCGGGTAAAAAATATATTGATGGATCTTCTGGGGCAATGGTTTCAAATATTGGTCATTCAAATCCGCGCGTCTTGGGCGCCATAAAAACCCAAATGGAAAAATCAACATTTGGATATAGACTTCATTTTGAAAACCAACCTGCAGAAGACCTAGCCACTAAAGTCGCTGAATTATCACCTGTTGAACATGATAAGGTTTTTTTCGTCTCCGGTGGATCAGAGGCTGTTGAAAGCGCGTTAAAACTTGCCCGTCAATATGCTTTTATAAAAGACGAAAAGAATCGTTTTAAAATAATCAGCAGCACACCTTCTTATCATGGATGCACCATGGGAGCATTATCGCTCACAAGTTACAAACCCTTGAATGATCCATTTTTACCCATGTATGTAGATATGCCAAAAATCCCAGCTCCCCAATGTTATCTTGATCATGATAATTTAAGTGATCATGACAAGGGCCTTAAATACGCTGAGATGCTTCGGGATAAAATCATAGAAGAAGGACCTGAAACCATCCTCGCCTTTATTATGGAACCAGTGGGAGGTGCCTCAACGGGGGCATTGGTGGCCCCGAGCAGTTATTATAATCGCATAAAAGAAATTTGTGACGAATTTGGCGTATTGCTAATTTATGATGAAGTGATGACAGGGGTTGGAAGAACGGGCAAATTCTTAGCTTGTGAACATTGGGATATAAATCCGGATATTATTGCCACATCAAAAGGTTTTGGCGCGGGTTATATTCCCTTAGGAGCCGTCACTGCCCAGCAAAATATTGTGGATTGCATTTTAGATGAGGGTGGTTTTCAACATGGCTTTACTTATGCTGGAAACCCCATTGCTTGTGCTGCAGGCCTGGCCGTTATAACAGAAATTTTAGATCAAAATTTAATGGAAAACGCTAAACTTATGGGCATTGAGTTAATTGCGGGAATGAAAAGCTTACAAAAAAAATACCCTTTCATTGGAGATGTTCGGGGTAAAGGGCTTCTTACTGCATTTGAACTTGTCTCCAACATTGAGACTATGGATCCATTACCCAGAGACTTTAATGCCTTTTTAAAATTGGTGGACATAGCATACGAAAAGGGGCTCATTATTTATTCGAGGCGCACTCGAAACGGTTTAGAAGGTGATCATTTTCTTGTTTGTCCGCCCTTGATTGTAACTCACGAACAAATTGGTGATATTCTTTCTATTCTGGATGACAGCTTAAAGACGTTTGCCATAAACCAGAGCCTTCCATATTCTAACTAATTAACCATGACGATTTCTAATTAATATCCATAAATATAGTTAAATTACCAACGACATATATGCAATAAATTGGTGTTTTCATACTAATATGGTAAATATATATATGTCATTATAAATAATAGCTAAATAAAGTATGGTCAATGAATAGAAGAAATTTCACCAGCATGTTGGCGCTATTAGCAGTTTCTCCAAATCAAAGTTTTGGAAATATAAATAAAAAAGATAGAATTGTTGTCATAGGTGCTGGAATCATTGGCTCTTCAATTGCTTATCATTTAACAAAAATGGGAGCTGAGGTTACCGTTATCGAGCGTGATGTACCAGCAGCTCATGCAAGTGGCAAAAACTTTGGCTGGCTTCACGCCTCATACCCAACAAAACCATCCAGCTTTCATCATTTATTAAAACTAAGTCTACTCGCATACCAAAACCTGGAGACAGAAATTGATATTGATATTCATTGGGGTGGATCTTTTGAATGGTCTGCATCAAAAGAGAACCAAAAGATTCTTACAAAGGAAATAGAGATTCAACAAGGTTATGGTGTGTCTATTAGCATGATTAATGGAAAACAAGCACATGAACTTGAGCCTAACGTAGAATTTGACGAAGAAATAAGTATTGCATTCTCAAAACTTGATGGTGCCGTTGATGCAAACGAGGTGGTCAAAAAATTACTTAAAAAAACTATCAGTCTTGGAGGTCGAGTCCTCTATCCAGTCACTTATAAAAATATAAAAACTAAAAATGGAAAAATTGCTGCTGTTAAAACTTCTGTTGGGGAAATTGAAGCAGATCAGGTAGTTTTTGCTTGCGGCGGTGATACCGACGATTTACTTAAAATTGATATTCTCAATAAATCAAAACCAGAAATCATCCTCAGAACTCAACCAATGAAAAAAATCATTAATCGAGTTATTGTTCACCCAAGCTTCCATATTCATCAACAAAAAAACGGAATAGTGACCATTGGCGCCACAAATCCAATGGCAGATACTTCTGTAGGAAATCTCCAAGGAGCTCCCATTTCGCATTCTGATCGACTGGCCCTGATGCCTGAAGTATTTCCTGATATGGCACTTGAAAAAAGACATGCAGAAATGATATTGACTATTGCACAACAATCTATTCCTCAATTAGAAGCAGTAAAATTGAAGGATATTGTTATTGGCTGGATACCTTCAACACACAATGGAGGTCCTGTCGTGGGACACTTAAAGAATATTCCAGGTGCTTACATAGCTACGACGAACAGTGGAGTTACTTTTGCACCAATAATTGGAGAATTAGTGGCCAAAGAAATCCTTGATAGGACTAATATAAACTTACTGGCAGATTTTCGTCCTGATCATTTTATTTAAATAAAGAAAATAATAAAAAATTATTAAAGCTATATGTAAAACATAATTTTTAAAAATTAATACCTAGAAACAGACTATATTTATCAATTATTAAAACAAATTTGGATAACGCTGATGACTATTACTTATGAAAAACAAGGGCATATTGGGATATTTACAATCGATAACGGCAAGGTAAATGCTCTAACTTTTGCTATGCATGAACAATTATATTCTCATTTAAATCAATTTCTGAATGACGATAATATTAAAGTCGGCATTCTGAAGGGGAGTGAAGGCAAATGTTTTAGTGCTGGAGACGATCTGAATGAAGGAGATGCTTATCCAGAAGGTGAAGATATTACACAAAAAATATTTTCATTGCCTCGTAACAAGCCCATCATTGGCGCGATAAATAGTTGGTGTATTGGTGAGGGTTTAATTTATGTTGCACTACTCACCGATATACGAGTAGCTGGTAAGGGTGCAAGATTTGGCTTACCGGAGATTGCTTATGCGATGGCAGGAGCCAGTGGTACAGCACGTTTATCTCTTCAGATTCCACGTATATGGGCAAATTGGATTGCGCTCACAGGGGAGAAGATTACCGCTGATCAAGCACTGCAGTATCAGTTAATTAATGAGGTGGTTCCAGATGACAAAGTTTTTGGAAGAGCATTAGAGATTGCAAATATGATTACCTCGCATCCATTAATTGCGATTCAGACAGAAATGGAATGCCTGCAAAGATGTCCAGAGATGACCTTGAAAGAAGCCATAAGTCTAACGCGTAAACTCTATGACCACCAGTTAGCGATATACCATCAAGATCCTGATGCAATGGCAGGTATAGAACATATTAAAAGTAAATAATTAATGAAGATTGAAACAGCTACAAAAAAATACTTTGAAGAAAAAAAGTTTATTGAAGGAAATATTGATTTTCCTGAAAATATTCAAGAGTTAATTGATCGAGCAGCTGATCTTTACCCAACGACATTAGCTATCAACTGCTTTGAGCAGGAACCACAAGCCAAATCCATTACTTATGCTGATTTACGTGTGTCGATATATAAGTTGGCCGATGGGCTTCAGCAACAAGGGATTAAAAAAAGTACTCATGTTGCTGTAATTATGAGTAATAGAATAGAATACCCAATAACCTGGTTGGCAATTGCCGTAATTGGTGCTGTGATGATTCCAGTCAATCCTGCATATACAAGCGCTGAGTTAGACTACGTAATCAATGATTCCGATGCTGAGTTTTTAGTTATAGAAGATAAATTCCTACCGACTCTAAAAGCTATGAGCAAAAAACCAGAAACAATGACCGATGAGTCAATCATTGTCGTCACTGACAAAGACACAAAGAATAACTGGAATTCTATTCTATTACGTGGAAGCAAAGATGCTCAATATAACTATCAAGTAAATTCTGACGATCTTCTTAATATTCAATACACGTCCGGCACCACAGGATTTCCAAAGGGCTGTATGCAAACACAAAAATTCTGGATAATGGCAGGTTGTATAGCCGCTCTTCGAAACAAGGGCATTAAATCAGTATTAGCCGATGCTCCCTTTTTCTATTTTGACAATCATTATATGGTTATTATGGGGCTATATTCAGGGATGACTGTCCATGTTTCTGAGGGCATGAGTGTTAGTCGATTCTTAGACTGGATCGACAATCATCAGATCGAATTGGCCTATTTCCCAGCACCTTTACTTGAAACACCTCTATCATCGCGAGATTCTGCTACATCACTTAAGAAATTTATAGGTTTTGCTCTTAATGCAGAGATGACTCGTCTTGTTGAAGAGCGATTTAATGTTTTAACCAGAGATTCTTTCGGCATGACCGAGGTCGGTGTAGGGTTATTAGTGCCAGATACTGTTAACTCTGACGTAGCTCTTGATAGTTGTGGATTACCCGCGCCTTTTCGAGAGGTAAAAGTTGTCGATGATAATGGAAACGAAGTTGAATCAGGAAACCCGGGTGAACTATGGATGAAAGGTGCTGGCATCATTAATGGCTATTATAAAAAACCCGAAGCTAACAAAGAGTCCTTTATTGATGGTTGGTTTAGAACTGGAGATGTATTTATCGCAGATGAGCTTGGATATCATACGATCGTTGGTCGCATAAAAGACATGATTCGTCGCTCTATGGAAAATATCTCTGCTTTGGAGGTTGAGACTGCCATTCGTTCTAAACAAGGTATCGAGGATGCGGCTGCAATAGCAGTGCCCGATAAAAAGCGCGATGAAGAGGTAAAAATCTATGTGCTACTGTCGGCAGGCTATACAAGTGAACAAATATCTCCAGCAGATATTATTATTCATTGTCAGCAGCGACTCGCACCGTTTAAGATCCCACGTTATTTTGAATACGTTAAGTCTTTTCCATATACCCCATCAGCAAAAGTTGTTAAACATCAGTTAAAGGATATGAAAACGGATTTGCGTAAAGATAGTTGGGATGAATTAGATCAATGTTGGCGGTAACGATACAATGATGAAAACTAGCGTTAATCAACTAACGACCATCCTAGCTGCTGCTGGAATTATATCGTTGAGTGTTCTTTATTTTAATATTAGTCCTGTTGTGGTTGGCGCAGCGGCAGATAACCGTGGCTTTAGTAATCAACAGCTTGGCATGTTAATGGTCCCTGGTATGAGCATGCAAGCGATTGTCAGTTTATTACTTTGTTTCTGGGTTAGAAGAATCAACTGGAAATTATTGTTACTATTTGGCGGTGTATGTGCATTTGCTGGTTATATCTTTGCCGCATTTACCACCAGTTTTAAAATGTTGCTATTAGCGTCAGGTATTGCTGGTATTGGTGGTGGATTATTATATTGTATTTCAATGGCCTACCTAGGTAATGCCAAAAACCCAGATCGTGGTTTTGGGTTTTCTCAATTATTTCAGTCTATTTCCATGATGATTGGTCTCTATGCTATACCAATCTGGATATCACCTAACTGGGGCCTTACTGGCGTATTCCTATTTGTTGCATTGGGGATAGTGCTCGCCATTACATTAATCACCTATATCCCGAATGACTGGAAGCCAGCTACTAAAATTGAACTACAGGATAATAATCAAGCAAATGAAATTATGAGATTAAATCCTGCCATTATGGCAATGGCAGCTTTATTTATCTTTAATCTGGGTTTAAATGGATTTTGGGTATTCTACGAAAGAATCGCGACTAATGTCGGTTACACAGCGGAGTTAATCGCAATAACATTATCAACATCAGTTGGAATTGGTACTTTGGGTGCTTTTCTACCTATTCTTGTTTATAACCGAATTAATCGTAATATTATGATTACAGCCATAGGGCTGGTATTTATTTTAGTTATGGTGGGCGTGATTACTATATTCAATGAATCTGTATTTTGGGTGCTATCGATGTTATTCCAAGCGTGTTGGGCAGCTATCCTCGCTTATATGTATGCTTCAATTGCAGCTGAAGATAGAAATGGCAAAATTATCATTCTTATTCCCGCTGTTTACGCATTATCATCAGTGATAGCATCTGCTGCTGCAGGATTTGTTTACAACTATGGTCATGCTGTATTTCTAGGTTATACTGCCAGCATGGTTTTAATATCAATGATGCTCTGGATATCACTTTGGAAGAGATAAGAGGCTAATAAAAAAATAAATCTTTTCAGTGATGCCCTCTCCAATCAGGATAATCATCACCCTCATTGAGATCATCTCCAGCACTAAAGCATTTACCCTCACTGCCTTTTAAAATACCAACTTTAATCTCGTCATCATTTAGAAAATTATTCAAGTGCGAATACATTTGTGCGTGCATATCAAATGTTATGGCATTCACCTTGCCATTATCAATGGTAAATATTCCAATATTTCCTTGTTTTTCATAAAAAATTGTCATTGATTCTACCCAGAATATATCGTTATCGATTATTTTTTTATGGCTTAAAATCCACTTACTTACACCAGTTAGATTTTTTATTTCCAGAGTATCTTACAGCAAGATTATTTACCAACAACGCTGCCGCTAGACTTTCTCCATCGATATATACATCGGCCAATAACCTAAAGTACTTATCTCGTTTAAGGTTACTCAATTGAATGTTAGAGGCATTGTTAAGATAATAACGAGTGAAATCTCTTGCCTTAATGGCAAGTTGTTTTTCTTTTTCGCACTGGCCTCTTATTTCAGGTGTATCGATACCTAAAATGCGAATGGCTATATTTTTACCGACAATATCAGACAATTCATCTATATCAACCCGAAATGTATCACCATCATAGACGCTAATGACTCTCGAGACGCTCACAGTGTCCTGAGAATGAGCGGTGAATGTAATGAATAACAG
>Ga0308019_10000361_pt1 | contig 28486 bp, 17 predicted proteins | sample Neamet284_FD_203135 | JGI IMG/M metagenome (GOLD analysis project Ga0308019, IMG submission 203135) | Marine microbial communities from water near the shore, Antarctic Ocean - #284 | ecosystem: Environmental > Aquatic > Marine > Unclassified | place: Southern Ocean | collected 2014-10-01
GTCACAGAGACTCAGGCCATTGCGGACGAAGGTGGAGACCGTGTAGGGGAAGTAGTCTCGGGCTATTCTTCCATGAGGATTGTTGCAACTCTTAAAAATGAAAATGGACAGGCTTTTAAAGATCAGACAATCAGCTTTAGTCACAATGTACAGAGCGGGATTTTTTCAAATGGGAAAAACGTAACTACAGATGAAAATGGTCAGGTTGTAAATGTATTTCAACCGAATTCATCTGAAAAGAAAGTAGATGCCACAACCACTCCAGATTTTGAAGGATTGGTTGTAACTCTGATATATGGTACCAGTCCTGCGGCCACGGTAGAGTTCAATGTTTATCAGGAACCAGAGGACGTTTGGCCCTATACTATTAACGTATCATCTGATGTTGACAACATCAAACTTGATAACGGTGTTACAGCCGCCCAGATTACAGCACAGCTATTTAACAAGATAAATACACCACTGCATAACGTTATACTTTTTTTCAATTCAAACAAAGGTTATATAGAAAGTGAAGGCACCACGGATAGTACTGGATCCGTTACGATGACCTTTCAGGATAATGGAGGTCAAGATGATATTGGCCTAGCAAATATAGTATGTTCATTTGAGCATCCTGCTTTTTCAGCTACTGTAAGTGATTCTGCGCAGGTTACGATTGGTACTGATAATGGCCTGTCTTTGCAGGTTTTACCTGTTACATACGATGCAACAAGCAGTACCGTAGTTGTTGGTGAAGATATTGTTGGTAATGTTTCTTACACAAGATTGATTGCAATAGTTACAGATACTGCTGGTAATGTAATCTCGGGTATCCCAATTACATTCACAGCAACATCAAGTAATGTGGCGGTTGGGTCAATAACTTATGCAAATGTGTTATCAAATACAAATGGTCAGGTTGTTGCTGAATTCGATGATGGTGGTAATGTCTATAAGGATAATCCTGGGACTCCTAACTATGAGGGTGTTACTATTTTTGCTAAGTTCGGAGATAAGACAACGGATCCAGAGAATTTTAATGTCTATGCTGTGGATGACGTCTGGCCTTATAATTTATTTGTTAATACAGACACGGATGTAATATCCCTGGATGGTGGGGCCACAGTCGCCAATATCAATACAAGGTTATTAAATAAACTTGGAAACCCTGTTGGTAATGCACAGATCAATTATACTGCATCGTTGGGATTTATAGCTGCCACAGGCTTTACGGATTCCGTTGGCGTAGACTCTGTATCATTTACAGATTTAGGTAATCCAGAAGATGTAGGTGTGTCCGATATTATGTCAACTTTCTCTCATCCGGGTTTTGATGGTATACTTATACAGGATTCACTTCAGGTCTATATTGAAGATCCATCTTTTCAGTCATGTGCTTTTATGGAGATACCTTCATCAATACCAGGGAATATTGTTGTTAGGGATGGTGGTGGACTTGAATCAACTTTTATCAGGGCTGAGGTGTATGATGATAATGGTACTTTAATAAATACTCCGACACCGGTGGTTTTTACCATGGAACCATTGGTAGGCAATGCTTACTTAGAAGTGCCAGGACAAACAACAGCAACAATCTATACAGTCAACGGTATCGCTACAGTTTCAGTTAATAGTGGTACTGATCCTGGACCAGTTCGGATCGTTGCTACTTGTGACTGTGATCAGGATGGAGTCATTGATCTTACAAGTACAGATGTTCCTGTGATTATAGCATCTGGAGCACCTTATCACATTGAGGCAGAGTATGATCCTAATTCAACAGAAGCGATTGGCGGAGGATTCTACCAGACAGAGTGTGCTGCAATTGTCTCTGACATTCATTATAACCCTGTCGAAGATTCGACATATGTTTATTGGTCTATAGACCCGTTGCTCCCTGATACTGTTATTGATGCTTTTGTTGAAGGTGTTAGTTTTACCAATAATGAAGGAATCTTAAGTGGTATAGCCACATCAGGCGTAGCTCGATCTAATATTGTTTATTCAACAGATGCAATTGGTGATATTGGTCGGGTGCGGGCGCTAACATTTGGAGCTGGCGGTGATTCGGTAGTAACCTATATTAATGAAGATGAAGGGGATGCGACGCTGTTTTTCTTACCTGGCCAAGTTTCCCTAATGGCGAATGCAACATACTGGGACTTTACTTTAAATGGTAACCCTGCCTTGGTTCAGATCACGGCAATCGTAATTGACTTTTACGGTAATGCTGTTTCTGGCGCTCCGATTGCGTTCAATGGTACCGGCATTAATAACTTCTATGAAGTACAGTATGAAAATGTAGATTGGCTTGATGAAGGTATTAATGGTGCTGGTGCTGGTGATGGATGTTTCACCTGGAGGGATTATGGACTGGATGATGACCCTTCAACACTAGATTGGGGAACCTATAATGATAACCATGATAGTTTTGATACTACTGGAAATGGAGAATGGGATTCTCAAGAAATTTCTGAGTTCTTTAATGATTATGGTCTTGATGGTTTTCCAAATACTTCAGATGAAGGTGAAGGAAATGGTGAGTGGGATGGTTATTCCATGCTCGGATGTGAACCCATTGTCAAGACTGATGAAGATGGCTTTGCGAGAATTATTGTTGAGTTTGACCAGGCTCTATGTACACTAGCAAATGAGGATGATGATGGTATCTGTACTTGGGATGATTTTACTGCTAGTATTTCGGCAACTATTTTGATACCTGAGATCACAACAAGTGAGCCATTAGATATTTTATTAGTGCGATCGCCTGCAGCCTGTGATTAATACATTTACAAAATTTGAAAAACGGAACACAAAACTATGAGTCCAGATTTTAATCCGCAATTTTCCAAACTTGGCGAAATACTTGTTCACAATGGCAAAGCCACAGAAGGTGGAGTAAATGAAGCCTTGGCCCAGCAAAAAATAACAAACGATAAGATTGGTGTGACCCTTATTGAATTGGGGATGATCGAAGAAGATGATTTTGCTACTGCATACAGTCAGCAATTAGGTTACAGAAAAGCTGATAATTTCATACTTCTTGAAGCTGATTCCACTGTTGCTGCTTTGATTCCTGAAGATTTTGCAAGAGAGAATCGTGTTCTTGCAGTGAATAGAAATGAGACTACTATAATAGTCGCGATGGAAGACCCTGAAGATGTTGTCGCCATAGATTCCATAAAAAGACTAACCAACTTAATTCCTGATATTCTTGTCTCAGGTCCAACACTCCTAGAGAAATCGCTTGATAAGGTTTATGGCGAAATCCAGAAATCAGCAGAAGTTGCTGAAACAATAGATAGTATCACAGTTGTATCAGGAGATGAAGGGTCCCAAGAAACCATAGATTTATCGCCAGATAAAGCATCTAAGGAAGATGCACCAATAGTTAAGCTAGTAAATTTAATTTTTCAGGAGGCTATTAAAGAACGTGCGACTGATATTCATATTGAGCCTATGGAAAAGCAGGTCTATGTTCGAATTAGAATTGATGGTGTTTTACAGATTATTATGACTCCTCCTAAATCTTCATTGAGTGGTCTGGTAACACGTATAAAAATTCTATCTAATCTTAATATAGCAGAAAAACGCCTTCCACAAGACGGACGTTTTTCGATTAAATCACCTGGGAAGGATATTGATATTCGTGTTTCGATCCTACCTACTGTTTATGGTGAAAAGGTTGTTATGAGACTCCTTGATAAGACGGGTTTTGATTTTAATTTGACATCTCTAGGATTTCCAAAACAGAACCTAGGAGTATTTAAAAAGGTGATTAATCAGCCCTATGGTTTGGTCGTTGTATCTGGGCCAACTGGTTCAGGTAAATCAACTTCTTTGTATGCTGCTCTGAAAGAAATAAAGAATGAAAAAACTAATATCACGACCGTAGAAGATCCTGTAGAATATCAGTTAGATGGAGTGAATCAGGTACAGGTATTTGAAGATATTGGACTGACCTTCGGATCCACTCTTCGCTCGATCCTGAGACAGGACCCTGACATATTATTGATTGGTGAAATCAGGGATGAAGAGACCGCTGATATTGCTGTTAAATTTTCTTTGACAGGTCACTTGGTGTTCTCGACAGTCCACGCAAATGATGCCCCAGGAACTATTACACGTCTTTTAGATATTGGTATTGCTCCATTTCTTGTTGGCTCATGCTTAAACCTTGTTATGGCTCAACGTTTAGTTAGGCGTATATGTAACAATTGTAAAGAAGAATATTCTGCAACTCCAGAAGAGCTAGCATTGATTGGTCTTGATTCAGGTCGTGTCACTGATGCATTGTATCGCGGAAAAGGATGTACTGAATGTCGTAATACAGGCTACAAAGGTAGGCTCGCTATTTTTGAAATGATACCTATGGCGCGAGAGCTGAGAAAACTAGTTTATGAAAGCGCAAATGAAGATGATATTCGCCAGGCAGCATTAAATAACGGTATGGTAACTCTTCGTGAAGCAGGTCTCGCTCGCGTTCTTGATGGTACGACAACTACCGAAGAAATTTTAAGGTCTACTGTAGAAGATTTATAATGGCCGTTTACACCTATTTAACAAAAAATATGGAAGGGAATCGAAAAGAGGGAGAAATCCGTGCGGACTCTTTAGACACGGCGATTCAAAAATTGTCTGCAAATGGGCAGTTGGTCATCTCTATGAAAGAAGTGGATGATACCTTTGACTTTCTTGGCCCTTTCTTAGATGAAATCCAATTATCTATTGAGAAAGCGAAGAATCGTATACCTTTATCTAAGATCGTATTCTTTACGCGCCAGTTAGCCACAATGTTCTCTGCAGGTCTTACACTTGAGAGAGCAATACAGAGCCTTGGTGCGGAAGAGAAACATAGAAAATTCCAAAAGATCCTCAACTCTGTTAGTGATAATATAAGAAAAGGACTCAACATGTCAGAGTCTCTTTCTAGACACCCAGGTGTCTTTAATACTCTTTTTGTTGCAATGGTTAAGGCTGGAGAGATAAGCGGTAATCTTAATGAGATCTTGGAGGAGTTATCATCTTATCTTGAAAATCTAGATGATACGCGGCGAAAAGTTAAATCTGCCATGAACTATCCTATCTTTATGATTGTCTTTCTTATTTGTATGCTCATGGTTATGTTGCTAGTTATAATCCCAAAATTTTCTGAGGTATATGCACAGCTAGGAGCGGGATTACCTGCTGCGACAAGACAAATGATCGATTTTAGTAACTGGTTTAGTGGTAATGTAGGATTTTTATCTTTTGTTATATTCATGGTCTTTTCTATAATATGGCTTATCTCTAAGACACAAAGAGGTGGCTTTGCACTTGACTCTATCAAACTAAAGCTCCCTGTTTTTGGATCATTAATGGAGCAATCTATTTTAAATAAATTTTGTAAAACATTTGGAATCCTTATTGGTGCAGGTGTCCCTGTTTTAGAGACAACAGCGTTGTTACGAAAAGTTGTTGATAATAAAGTCTATGAAAAAGCAATAGATGATGCATCTGATTTAATACGTGATGGATATAATATTTCTACTGCACTTAGACGTACAGAAGTGTTTCCTTCTATTCTATTACAGCTAGCATCTACTGGGGAGGAGACTGGTGAATTGGACGATCTATTAGATCGAGCAGCTGACTATTATCGTAAGCAAGTTGATGCTCTTGTAGATAGAATGACCACATTGATTGAGCCACTGCTTATTCTTCTTGTTGGCGCCGTCATAGCTCTGATGGTGGTTCTGACTTATCTTCCTGTATTCCACTTGGGTTCAGCATTACAATCTGGATTATGATTTTATGAGTATTCTAGTACCCATTTTTGTAGGTATAGCAGCAGGGTTTACTACAAAAAGTATCATCAATTGGCTATCTATTGATGGTTTTAAGCTTGGAAATAATAATTTTATTCTTGAGCTTACATCTATCGTTGGTTGCCTTTGGGCATTTACCCATTTAGCAATCATTGATGCTATTATTTTCTCAGGAATCTATACGATACTTGTTGGAATTGCATTAGTAGATTATAGAACATTCCAGATACCACTTGTATTTATTCTTATTGGTATAGTTTTATCCATAGTTGGAGTGATATTTGATACTGTATTTTTAGTGTCTGCTTTGTGGGGTGTTTTTGTTGGTGCTATAATTCCTTTAATTATTATGGGAATTCTATGGGTTATTACAAAACGGCAAGGTATGGGACTTGGCGATATTCAGCTTGGGATAGTACTCGGTGCATGGTTAGGCCCAATGAGAATGGCTTTAACATTATTTTCTGCATCTGTTTTGAGTTTACTAGCGTGGATAGTCGTTTCATTAGTAGAAGATTTTGATAAGAATCGGGCTATGCCTATGGCACCTTTTTTAGCGGTAGCTGGAATAGGTGTTTACATAGGTAGTTTTTATTACCCCGAATTCTTCCATTTATTAATCATACAATAGAGATTCTTATGACAAAATTATATATTCAATTTGGTTTCATTGTGGCGGTATCTTTCGTGGTGGCCGCAGAAACTCCAAATCCTGTAGCCTTTGATGGATTTCAGGCAGGTTCATTGAATTCTTCTATGAAAATTCAGTATGAGATATCCGAATTTGAATTACAGCAAATTGATCAGGATGGAAAAAGTTATGTTAAACTGAATATGGAAAATGCCGGTTCCATCAGTGATCCTGGTGACCCATATTTGCCCACTGTGTCCACCTATTATGCTGTAGAACCCGGTAAATCTTTTTCTGTAGTTGTGAATGTCCAGGAAAAAGAAATAATCCCAAATGTTGATATTCTACCTTTCGAAAGTTGGGAGCCTAACCTTACAGGAAAACTTGTAAAAGGTGATTCCTATGTACGGAATGCTCTTTATCCGGAAACCATTGCAACTGTCTCTGATCCCATAGTATTTCGCGGTTTAACCATGGTTCAGGTATCAGTAACTCCCTTTCAATACAATCCAGTCACAGAAGAATTAACAGTTATCCAAAGTGTCGAAGTAGAATTGGTAGAAGATGGTGTAGTTGAGATGCCATTTATCCCTGCCAAACGATCTCGTGCATTTGAACCTTTGTATGAGTCCCTTGTAGTGAATTATGCATCCTTGAGCCGAGATGAAATAGAATACCAACGACCTGCAATTCTTTACGTTCTTCCCAGTAATCTCACAACAACCATGATGAATTACGTTGAACAATTAATGGATTGGAAACATCGAGTTGGCTACGAAGTAAATTATGTTAATTCGTCCAATGTGGTTAACAATAGGAATAACTTGAAGAATTACATTGATGATGCTTATGAAACTTGGGATAATCCACCCGTTCATGTGACCATTATTGGTGATGCAGAAGGCCCCTATGATATTCCAACATGGACAGATTCCTGGAGTAGTTATAACGGTGATGGAGACCATCCTTATTCAACTTTGGAAGGGAATGATCAATTCCCTGACTTATTTCTTGGGAGACTTTCATTTGACACCAACTCCGATTTACAAACCATCATAGGTAAAACATTAAATTATGAATCTAGTCCTTATTTAGGTGAAAACTGGTTTCAGAGAGCTTGTCTTGTTGGCGATCCATCGTCGTCTGGAGTTTCTTGTATAATTACGAATGAACATATTCATGAATTACTAGATAATGCAGGATTTGAAGAAGTAAATACAGTTTATAATTCTCCTTGGGCAAGTCAAATGCAGGCTGGAATTACAGCAGGTGTCTCCTTTTTAAATTACAGAGGGTATTGGGGTGCAAGTGGTTTTACTTCTAGTAACGTGAATAATACAAGTAATGGATTCATGCTCCCTGTTGCAACTGTTATTACATGTGGTACTGGGTCATTTGGGAGTGAAGAAGCACTCATTGAGTCCTTTATTCGTGCCGGTACGGCTTCAAATCCAAAGGGATCTGTAGCTTGTATTGGAACGGCAACCTTAGGAACACATACGATGTTCAATAATATAGTTGATATGGGGTTTTATTATGGTGCATTGGTTGAAGGTATTGAATCTGCTGGTGCGGCTCTCATGTATGGGAAATTGATGCTTTATAAAACTTATCCAAGTAATCCGAGCAATTACTGCCATATTTTTTCACATTGGAATAATCTCATGGGTGAATCATCATTATCCATGTGGAGTTCATATCCTGAGCAAGTAACAGTGGATCATCCATATTCACTATCAAAAGGAACTAATTATATAGATATTACTGTAGCAAAAGCTTCCGGTGCATTGGAAGAAGCCTGGGTAACAATTCTAATGGATGGTGAGATCTTTGAATCAGGATATACCAATGTTAATGGTTTTATTCGACTACCTATTCCATCATCACAAACTGGTGTCGCATTGGTGACAGTTACAAAGAAAAATCATTATCCTTACCAAAGTTCATTCCAAATATATGATTCAGGTGTCTCTGTGAATGTTTCAGAATCAACACTTGCAATCGATGATGATAATTTTGGTGATTCTGTCGGAGATGGGAATGGTATTGCTAATGGTGGAGAAACATTGGAGATCTCTATTAGTGCAACCAATTTCGGTAGTGAAGATGCTGAAAATGTTTATGGTGTGATTGTCAGTGAAAGTGGACATGTTACAATTCAATCGAGCACGGTAAACTATGGTGCAATACCTTCCGGAAATACTGTAAGTGCACCGATACCTTATGTTATTACACTAGCAGAAGGATTACCAGAGGATGCGAATCTTGATCTAATTATTTATTTTAACAATAATGACGGTTCAACTTCTTCAGGTATGTTAAACGTGAGTGTATCCGGGAATAATCTGTTTGCAACTAGTGTAGATGTCATTGGATCATCCAGCGATATTTTAACACCTGGAGAATCTTCCCAATTTAAAATTGAGCTGAATAATGCAGGGGCAGTGAATGCTTCTGCGGTGAACGGAACAATCACTTGTGCATCACCTTTCATTGAAATAATAGATAATACGGGTACTTGGTCTTCAGTCATGAGTGACGGTTCATCTATGAATGGGAGTGATTATTTTGAAGTTTTTGTATCGGAGGAAACCCTTCCAGGGGCCATTGTTCATTTTATTTTAAATGTAGAAACAGCTCAAGGGTATGAATCTAATTCAATTGTTGATGTTCAAATAGGTGAACCAACCGTCAATGACCCAGTTGGTCCGGATGCTCATGGCTATTACATATATGATAGTGGTGACATAGGCTATACATTGGCACCTACATATAACTGGGTTGAAATTGATAATAGGTATGGTGGCATTGGAAGTCATCTGTCATCTTTAAATGATAGCGGAAATAACAATGATGATGTTGAAACCGTAGATTTACCATTTACTTTTAAGTTTTATGGTCAAGAATACGATCAGGTCAGTATTTGTTCCAATGGATGGGCAGCCATGGGTGAATCAACCCTTCAATCTTTTCGAAACTATCAAATTCCTGGGGTTGGTGGTCCATCAAAAATGATAGCTGTTTTCTGGGATGATTTAATTGTCTCTAATCAGGGCAGGGTTTATACTTGGTACGATGAAGATGAAAAAAGATTTTATATTCAATGGTCTAGGGTCAGAACCTATCAAAATAATTCGACAGAAACTTTTCAGCTTATTCTATTAGATCCTGATTATTATACAACACCCACCGGTGATGGAGAATTCATGATGCAATATATGGATTTTAATAATACATCATATACATCCGGGGCGACGAATCATGGAAATTATTGTACCATAGGTACAGAAGACCACACCATGACAATGGGACTTCAATATACATTTAATAATTCATATCATCCTGCTGCCATGGAATTGAGTGATGGTTCATCACTGCTATTTACAACCCGAGGCAGTAATATTCGTCTGAAGGGTGACCTGAATTACGATGAAAAAGTTGATATTTATGACATTCTATTATTGGTGGATTACAATCTGGGTTATGAAGATCATGTTAATCCCTTTTTTGGTGATATCAATAGCGATGGATTGGTAAACGTAATGGATATGGTTGCATTAATCAGGATAGTATTAGGATACACAAACTCCTAAGCCAGATAAAATTTCTGTATAATTATGTCTATCACACCTCTAATTGTACTGGGTTCACTGGCACTGGCATTATGCATTGCCGGTATTCTTGAATATCAATTTCATATGCGGTCTTTGGCTGCAATCTCACTCCGTATCCATGTGAATGGAACGCGGGGAAAATCTAGTGTAACACGTCTCATAGCTGCCGGGCTTCGGGAAGCCGGAATTCGCACTTTTGCTAAAACAACCGGCACTGCACCACGTGTGATTGATTCCGAAGGGAAAGACAGGATTATTCATCGTTTAAGGTTACCATCTATTGGAGAGCAGACTCGTCTATTAAGTTATTTCGCTGGTGAAAAACCGGATGCTGTTGTTATGGAGTGTATGGCTGTTCAACCACAATATCAATGGATCGCAGAGCATCAGATGGTCCAATCCCACATTGGAGTTATTACCAATGTTCGTCCTGATCATTTAGATGAAATGGGCCCCACGGAAGATGATGTGGCTTATTCTTTGTGCAATACGATTCCAGTTGATGGAATACTAATTACGGGAGAAGATCAAAAGCCTGATATACTTCAGAGAGTTGCTGAACAAAATGGTACAGCATTCATTCAATCCGACGAAACATTAATAGCCCAAGAAGAATTAGATAATTTTTCCTATATGGAGCATCCTGCGAATGTTGCAGTGGCATTGGATGTATGTAAAAAAGCGGGTGTTGATAGAAAAATTGCACTAGCAGGAATGCATAAAGTCCAACCGGATTTGGGTGCATTAATTGCATGGAATTTGGACAATGAGGAAAAACGGATCCAATTTGTGAATGGAATGGCAGCCAATGATCCTGTCTCTACACTTCAGATCTGGAAATTTGTCATTGACCGATACCCAGGTGAAGGAGGAACCTGTGTTTTTTTTAATTCAAGGGATGATCGTCCAATCCGCACCCGCCAAATGATTGAACTCACCTTGAAAGAGATCAAACCGGATCATTTTATCATTCGAGGAGATAAATTACAGTCAACGCTCAACAGGCTTGCCTATCATTCGCCTACAACCAAAATTCAAATAATAGGATTAAATGATGATATTGGATCCACTGTGGAAATGTTAGTGGGTCTGCCTCATGATACCTTGATTTATGCCATTGGAAATCAAGTTGGTGCAGGACAAGAGATATTAACACAAATTTCAAAATACAGGCATTATGGCTGAGATTAGTATTGGCCTGGGGATTATTTTAAGTTTGGTTCTTTCAGAGACTTTGGGAGTCACCGCTGGTGGTATCATTGTACCAGGATACATTTCACTCTATCTCCATCACCCAATTCAGGTTTTGGTCACGTTCGGTGTAGCAATTTTAGTTTGGGCTATTATTCAGGGGATGGGAAAGGTCATGTTCCTCTACGGAAAACGGCGAATAGTTTTAGCGCTGATTCTGGGCTTCTTTTTTGGGTATATTTCTAGGAATTTTATTTTTATGCCTGAAGAAATTGGTTCCGTCGCTGTTATAGGAAATATTATTCCGGGCCTTATCGCAAATTGGATGGATCGACAAGGTGTTGTCCGGACCATATCTGTAGTGATCTTGACAGCAGTTTTGGTGAAGTTGACTATTATGCTGTTATTTGGTGGGGTACTTTTTGAATAATTATAAAAAACAGCCTTTCATCCCGGCGATCCAAAAAACTTCAACCTTAGTTGGTTTAGCTACATTGTCCCTGGTGTGTTTCATTATTTCTATCAATATGAAAACCATAGATGTGTCACCTTCTTATGAAAACAAAGTCATGGCAGCACAATTAATGAAAAAATCCATGATTGTTTTAAAAGATTCTAGGATGGAGCATGGCATTTTTATAGATATTGAAAATGATCCTAATGAAACAGGTTTGGTCGGCAGCCCCTTTAGCCTCATCACAACAGATGAAGGTGACCTGGACGCAAAGCTTACTACTCTAGACCCCAATTTTTCTGCAGCAATTGTTGACCTTATGCATCAGGTGAATCTGCAAAGGGGAGATACAGTTGCCATTTTAATGACAGGATCCATGCCAGGTGCAAATATAGCGGTTCTTACAGCGTGTAAAGCGTTGGGTCTTTATCCCGTAACTATCAGCAGTATTGGTGCATCTCAATGGGGTGCAAATCAGGTTGATTTTACATGGCTAGACATGGAATTAATTCTTTTTGATCATGAATTGATCCAGGCAAGAAGTATTGCTGCATCCATTGGTGGGAGAAATGATATGGGTCGTTTATTGTCACCCGCAGGGAGAAAGATCATTATGGATAACATTGCTTCCCATAATCTGCACCTGATTAAAAAAAATAAATTGGCAAATAATATTGAAGAAAGAATGGAAACATTCGAATCAATTCAGCCAGTGAAAAATTATAAAGCCATTATCAATGTGGGTGGAGGTGTCGCCAGTCTTGGAACCAGTTTTAATTTGAAATTATTACCACCGGGGGTGGTTAATCGATCGAACATTACTGATATCGGACGTCCGGGTGGTATAGAAGGCGTCTTTGCTAAATTTATTAAAGAAAATATACTAGGACTCCACATTCTCAATATTAAGCCCTTAACGGAGCAATTTAATATGCCCTTTGCACCTATTCCAATTCCCGAGATTGGTTCAGGTGGTTTATATGCCAAGGAAAGGTATAACCTGACTATTGCTGGAATTTGTTTGATACTAGTGGGTGGAAGTGTATTTGCTATAGGGCTCGATAGTAAACGAAAGATTAAAGAACATTTAAAGCAACATGAACCAGATAGTATACTCTAAATCATTAATATTACTTTTGGCGGTAATTATTATATCGCCATTGGAAGCTAAACTTTTAAAACCCACCAGAAATGGGGAAGAAAAGGAGGTCCTAATCGTTAACGCGAAACGACGGCTCTATTACCCCATCAAGAATGAAGGTCTACTTTATTCCATGGAGGGTCCCATGAGACTGGAATTCATTTCTCGTTACCCAGTACTACGGAAGAAAAAGAGAAGCCATTCTTTCAACTATCGGATTGTGCTTGATGGTCGTGACACAGTTCACGTCAATCATGGTTATAAAGTCCATAAAACCATTAAATCTATCCAACATCCCAAACATAAGTATACTCATTCAGGAAATTATTTCATCAACTTGGAAAAAGGACCCCATACTGTGGAGGTATTAGCAGGGACAAACCTAAAATTTCCGGTTTTAATACGAGTTGTAGCAAAAGAATTTGAATCCATAGGGAATAATAAAGAAGTGCTGGCGCCCATGATCCACCAAAATGCTGTTCATTTGTTGACAGATAACAAAGATGTCAAATATTATGAATGTACTTCTGATCTACCTCTACAGGTAGAAGCAAGTGGTGAGAAAACGCTCCGGATTTTAAGCCGTTTAGAATTTTCTGATTCCATGGGGCAAGAAGCGTCCTATAGAATTCGCGTTCGGGAAGGCAAAAAGGTCATTGGAACTTATTATTTTAACACGGAGCGCTCATCGGTATCACAAATACAAGGACGTGATAATAAAGTACCGGGTAAATGGCGGTCATGTGAAATTTCTGTACTGAAGGGGAAACATACTTATTCCGTTGAAGTTGCTGATAAGGACAAAGCAGTACTGACACGTTTTATATTGTACTAATGTTACACCCGAAAAAAATAATTATTTGTTTACTGATTTTGTCGTGCCTGTCGGCTAGAACACCCTTTGAGTATACCATAGGAATTACTGGTGGGTACGACAATAATGTTATGCGTTTTTCATTAGAAGAATTTGATCAAGCGGCTATGGATTCGAACTTAATGGGTGGTGCCAAAACATTCGATAGCTTTGTTTATCGTATCGGTGTTTCTGGGGAGAAAATACTTTGGAAATCGATGAAAAAAGAATTGTCCATAAATGGACTGTTCAATTGGGCAGATTATCGAAATAATCCTGAAAGGGAATACGCATCTGGTGGAGTGGATGCTATTTTTAAATGGGGATCCTATCAAAATATTAAATATTCTCTTCGGCATTTAAATAGTTTTTATCTCCGGGATTATGTGAATCGTGATATAAGTACTGAAACACAATCACCATGTGCATTTACAGATCAAAACCAAAGTATTGCACTTACGCATCGAATATCAAAACGATATTGGGCAAATTTGGGTGTTGGTTATTTACAACGCTATTATGATAAACCATTCACAGAGTTTGACTTAAACATTAATTACGTGAAAGTGAAATTAAACCATAGGTTAATGAAATTGGGAAACATCTCATTTCAGGTGAATCGAGGAAGAGCCAGGAGTCAATCTCATTTTTTACCGGATCGGCCCAGCAGTTTTAACCGGTCTTACGAATCGTTAGAATGGTATTGCCCAATAAAGGTTCAAAAAAGGATTCCTTTTTTGAATGAAATAGGCATTTCTGTGAGACAAGAAAACCGTGTTTATGCTGCAGAAGATCCGAATGATCCACTTCATTCAGGGCGCAATCATGTGGATTCTAAATACGACCTTTGGCTTAAGAAAAATATAACCGAGCATATGAAGGTAACCTTATCAGGACGTTATCGGACCCGTGCAACAGAATCATCCTATAATTGGGTAACAGATTTAAAAAGTTTTAATCAATTGCAATTTTGGTGCAAAATGGAACTGGATTTAGTTTATGACCGATATTAAAAATTTGGCAAGCATCCCTGCTTATCTTTTATTTCTATATACAATTTTACTGGCAAGCATTATTTCAGGTTGCATTGAGCCCAATGCTGAAGACCTTTGGTCTATTAAAGTTGAAGGCATTTTACAAACTGACGGTTTTTCACGTGATGTAGCCATTGATAACAATACAGCCTATGTAGCCACGGGGCAATATGGGATACAGGTGTGGGATTTACAAAGTCAATCAATGTCAGCCGGTTTTACCGGTTACGAGGAAGGTGGTGCTTTTCTTGGATTTGATGATCCTTCTTTAATTGGTAGAGATGAGATTAATAAATTAATCTTTGTTTCAGAACCTGGAAAAGATGTTAAGATATTTCATTATGATGGTGGAGATAGCATATTTTACAGAAACACTATTATGAGTGCTAAAACAAAAGGTTTTGTTTCATTCCCATCTGAAATAGACCAATTTATCATGTATGCGGCAGATAATGATGATGGTATGAAATGGCATTTTTATAACATGGATACAACCAATATTTTTAATATTGAATTTATTGAATGGAGTCCTTATGGTGGTAGTGAGATTTATACACCTGGAAAACCGCAGGGTATTGATTCTGATGGTGAATCATACATTGTTATGGCCGTGGATCAGTTGGGCGTAGAGCTTTATTCAATTGACTCATTGGGAGCAGATCCAAACTTACTAGGACGCGTTGATACTGAAGGCAATGGGGAACAAGTAACCCTAACAAGTGATGGCGTGTTTGTTGCTTGTGATGATGCCGGTGCTTACTTTATTCCAACCGGAAAATTTTCAGGGACAGGTTCATCTACAAGGTTTGCAGAAGACCTTACAGTTGACCACATTTCTGTGAATAATGGCATTGCTGCTTTATCATTAGGTGCTAAAGGGATAGCTCTTTATGATGTCACTGAACCATCTTCACCGATAGAAAAAGGGATATTCCCTGTAGGTTATGTATATAAAACTGAATTCTGGGGAGAAAAATTATTGGTCTGTTCCCGTGAAGGGTTGCAGATCTTAACCATTGAAAAATAAATAAATTGTTTGTTGATCTTAAAAAGCTATCAATTTGATTAAAAAGGAATTTTAATAATGAAAAAATTAGTTTTATTAACAATTTTCATTTCAACTATCTTTGCCTCCGGTTTTGATAATGAAGATGGTGCTCCAATTCGTCAGGGTGTCCATATTGAATGGTATAGAACTGTAGCACCGGGAAATCAAGGTGAAGCCATATTTATTTGGTCTGACACCCGGTACGGTATGCGGAATATTTTTGCCCATAAAGTAAATCAAAACGGCGATCTGATGTGGGGTACAGCAGGTGCTGTTGTAACCGATCTTCCTGGAAGACAGGAAGATCCTGTTGCAATCGCAGACGGCAATGGTGGAGTTTTTATTGGTTGGGTGGATTATCGGTTTGATGCAGAAGGTGATATTTTTATTCAACATTTGGATTCGGATGGAAATATTCTTCTAAATGAAAATGGTATTGCCTTGGCACAAGTTGATGGAAAACAAATTACCATTAATATGTGTACCGATAGTCTTGGAGGCGTATTTGTTACTTGGCAAGATAAACGAGGTGGCATTGATGAAGATATTTATGGTACACACGTTTCAGCCAATCATGAAATCATTGCACCTGGATCAGGTGTTCCTATTGTTGTAGATGGTGGATATCAAAATGCTAAAACAATCGAATATGCCGGAAATAATCAGGCCTTTATCGCCTGGGTCGATTATCGTGAAGGTGCAAATGCCAACATTTATTGTCAACGGTTGGATGTAGGTATGAATGGACTATTTCAGGAAAACGGACTTCCAATCGCGAATACAATAAATCAGGAAACAAAACCTCGAGCCACGTTTGTGAACAATCAAACATCTTTTATTACTTGGAAACAGGGGAGCACAGATTCCAAAATATTCTACCAATTTGTGGATGATGATGGACTTGTTTTTGATGCAGAAAGACCTATCTCAGACCAAGATTCAACACAAGCCTTACCCAGAGTGAAAAGAAATTCCACCGGGGAAGTATTTGTAAAGTGGACAGATTATCGAGATGAAGCAACCGATGGTGATCAATATTTTCAAAAGATCGACGTAAATGGTGATCGCCAATGGGGAAATGGTATTAAAATTGATTCGGATAATTCCCGTGATTTTGGTGCTCGATTTTCCGGCGGAGATGAAGGTGACTTGAATGTTGTGTGGGAAAGAGGCACTTTCCCGGAAATTGAAATTATGTACCAAAATATTCAATCAGATGGGTCATATACTTTAACAGATCCTCTGAACATTTCTGATGCAAATGGAGAACAGTTTTCTCCCAATATTTCGGGCTCATTTTCAACCGGATTATATATCATTTATGCCGATAAGGAGAAATCTAGTATTGATTTAAAAGTTCAAAAATTGGATACTGGCCCAACACCTTATTGGGATAATGGCGGATTAACCGCAATGGTCGGTTTGGATGGAGACATCAAATACACATCAAATTTCAGAAAGGGTGATGATGATTTTTTTCTTACCTGGGAAGATAATCGGGCGACAAAAAAGATATATGCCACTAGAATAATTAATAGTGCGATCCAGTATAACAATGGGAAACAAATTTCTTTTAGCGATAATTCATCGGATGATAATACATCTCCAAATGTTTTAAAAAATGAATCAAATTTTTATGTTGGGACTTATGACGCCACTTCTTCACCTAAATTCATGAAAATAAACAAACTTAATGAACAATTAGAAAATATTTGGGATTCAACGGGTGTTGCTATTTCTCCCGAAGCAGACATGAGGGATGGGTTTCTTGTTAATATTGAAAATGGTGTTGGATGTTTTTGGTCAGAGAGTAGACTATTTGACTATAATATATATTATCAAAGGCTGGATGAAGATGGGAATACGGTGTTTAACAGCGGAGGTATAGAGCTGATAAATGCAAATAGCGATGATATAATTCTGGCTGTGATTCAAACATCAGATGATCATTTAATAATCTTCTGGTTCAATGAGCAATGGTCTCCAAGTGGATCTCTCAAAATTATTAAATATTTAAAAATTGATTATGACGGAAGTCCTGCAATTGGTTGGAATCCTGCAGGAGTCAATTTAAGTGATCCCTATTCAGCATCAAGTAATCTTCAAATAAAAATGATTAATGAAGAAAGTGGAATTATTTGTTATTGGAATCAAATTGGTAATTTTTCAGATATATATTCCCAAGTTGTCAATTGGGATGGAAATCAGTTATGGAGTGCAGGAGGAATTGTTATTTCTGATGCAGACGAAGATCAAACAAATTTCACTTTTGATCTCAATGAAGACCATAGTAAATCTATGATAGTTTGGGAAGATTTCCGTAATGGACAAAATTTTGAAATATTTGGGCAAGTTTTAGATCTTGAAAATGGAAATCTTGTTGGCGATGCTATCCAATTCACATCAGTAGTGAATGATTCTCTAAATAATTATACACCGAGAGTGAAATCTGTTATGGCCGACGAATTCTTAATACTTTGGGAAGATGGTAGAGGCTACATCAATGAAGATCCGTTATTAATCAATGGCGTAGATTTATATGGATCTGGTTACAAAATTGGCCAGGGAATGACCACAGATGTGAATGGCATTCCGATTTGTGTGGCTTATCATAAGCAACAAAATGTAAATATAACCCATCATTCAGGGGCAGAATATTTTCTCGATTGGATTGACTATCGCAGCTCTGGGAAAGAAGACTTGGCCAATTATTATGGCCGGACCTTAATTAAAAGTGAATTGCTCTCTAATTCCCCGAACTGTGATTGTGAGCTACCAACTGAATTCAGAGTGAGTGCCGCATATCCAAATCCATTTAATGGGAAAGTGAATTTCGATTTTAGCATGCCCGCAAAAGAAGCAGTGGAATTCCGTATATATGATTTGACTGGACGTGTTGTATTGGACAGATTGATCTTGCCGGGATTTGGTGGAAATTATCGTGTGAGTTGGGATGGTAAATCCGTGAATGGTCAATTGGCAACTAGTGGAATTTACTTCTACGAATTTAAGATAAATAACATAATAGAAAAAGGTAAGATAACTTACTTAAAGTAATAGTATAACTATGATATTTGCAAAGTGCATTGATCGATAAACATTTGTCACGCATTTTGGCTAAACTTCTCCTGATGATTAGGAGCAATCTCAATAATTGACAATATAGTAATGAAAAAAAATATCCTGGTCCTAATCTCTATCTTAGTCCTTAATTGCGTAAATGGACAAGGATTGGATGAGCGCTACCATTCCGTTCTAGAGATCAATACGCTTCTTGATTCATTGGATCAATTGGAAGAATTAAATGGGTGGTTTCGTGTAGATACCATTGGTTTCTCTACTCAGGACCAAATTCCGATTCTTGCAGTTAAGATCTCTGATAATGTTGATTTAAAAGAAGATGAGCCTCAGGTGCTATTTATCGGTCAAGTTCATGCAGAAGAGGTTCTTGGCGTGGAAGCGGTGCTGGGTCTTATGGAAGATCTCTTATTCCCGAATAACAGCATATACAGTCATATGAATATTCTGAAACAATTCATGGAAATATGGATTGTACCCACTGCGAATCCGGAAGGACTCAATGTTATACACGATGGTTTAGATATGAGCTACCGGAAAAATAAGAAAGACCTTTCTCCTGAAGGTCCTTATCCCAACGGGATTTTTGATTACGAGTCTACAATCGGCAATGATATAGATGGTGTAGATTTGAATCGGAATTTTGATTTTAACTGGGCATTCGGTGACACCTTTCTCGAACCTGATAATTCTGATTATGCTTCCCATTACGATTATTACAAAGGGGAAGAACCTTTTTCAGAAGGGGAAGCCATTGCACTCCGAGATTTGGCATTGGAAAATGATTTTATTTTTTCCATTGTATGGCATAGTTCAAGATCGGGCAATTTATCGGAGAAAGTGTTTACTTCCTGGCGATGGGAAGAAACAAAGGATTCTCCCGATTTAAATTTAATGAAGACAGTTGCAGATCAATTTGCAGATTTACTTGAAACGGAAGATGGCACTGGATCCTACCTCTCTGTTTATAGCGGGTCCAGAAATGGTAAACTCCATGATTGGTTTTATAAGGAAACAGGCTGTATTCAATACCTGGTAGAATGTGGAACGGCAAATCTTCAACCAGATAGTATTTTAATAGAGGATACCATCGACCGTACAAAACCAGCCATGGTATATTTAATGGACAGAGCATTGGGGTACAACGTTGACGCAGCACAGGTTACGGGTATAGTTTATGATGCTTCCACAAATCAGCCAATTGAAGGCGCAATTATTGAAATACTAGAACACACAGGCTCAGTTCTTAAACCCCGTCTCACCAACGAATTTGGCCGGTACAGACGCATTCTAGGTCCAGGTAGTTATACAATTTCAATCAGAGCGGAAGGTTATTTGCCACAGGAAATTTATACAGTTGCAAATAATAGTGCTATGACAACGGAAGATATCTCACTTTTACCTGCGCCTGTTCACCAATTGACTCTAAACCTATATCATGAAACCACGGACGTCAATACCATCGAAGGATTGATTAAACATGAATTTGGCACAGAAGAAATTCAAATAACCACAGGTTCAAATATATATGAACTTCCTGAAGGAGATTATAATGTTTCGTTCGTTTTGGATGGAGAACTGATGCCATGGGAAAAATCTTTCTCATTATCAACCGATTTAGAATTGACAGTTCCATATTGGAATGGAAACCCACAAATCTTGAGCCAGTCATGGCCATGGAGTGATTCTGACGGCCCCTGGCAATCTGGGAATGTAATTCTCCGTTCCCAGGAAAGTATACTTTACGATAATGGGGATTCTACATTTTTAATGCAATGGATGGAATCTGATTTAGTAGATATTTCAGGTATGAACCGTGCTGTTGTTGCAGTTACGCATAAATTTGAAACAGAATGGGATCATGATCCTGTTACTGTTACACTACTTGATGAAAATGATAATATTCTTGGAACAAAATCCTGGACAGGGGACCGCTGGGGCGACTATCAAACCGATTTAGTGACAGCCATCGCAGAAACGGATTTTTCACAGGTCAAGGTACGTCTTGAATTTTCTCCTGATGGAACGGTTAATTATCATGGGTGGCAACTGCAATCATTAACCTTATTTTCTATATTGGATGAATATTTGGATATTGTTGAATCATCTGGAACTATTTCACCTAAAATTCCTATGAAGATCACGGGACTTTATCCTAATCCATCTCATGGACAATTTCAATTAGATATTGCAAATTATCCAGGAGGTAATGGAATGATAAGAATATTTAATATTTTAGGACAGGAAATCAAATCTTTTGATCTTCAGAAACTGTCCGCTGGCAGACATTATTTTGATTTGAATCTTAATAATATCAATGGTCGTCCCATGAGCTCTGGGATGGTATTTGTACGTGTTGAATCTGGCAATGAGCAACTTGTTAAAAAATTTATAATACTTAAAAAGTAAATGGTAAAAAATTATGAACCTTAAAAAAATGTATCTAATTATATATATTCTTTCATTACCTTTTCTTGTAGGTGATGGTGTATCATTTCGTGGAAAGACTAGTGAGCAGCTCATGAGTCAACCGATTCCTTTGGCCTTCACTAATATGGTGATGAATAATTATAATATTCTACCCTCTCAAATCAATCCACAGCGAGGCACATTCCTCATCATCGCACCAGACGGAATCATTCAGTATCTCGGCGACTTTGTTTCATTTAAAAATTCTCAGGGATTTGATGTAGATGTAATCGCATTATCCGAAGCAGGAGAATCTGCATCTTTAATCAAATCTACAATTGCCAATAAACTTGCTGAAGATCCCATGTTGGAATATGTATTACTCCTCGGTGATGTGGATGGCTTTGCCTCATTTCCTTCTTTTTATTATGGCCCTGAAAATGATGTGTCTGATCAGAAATATACACATATTTTAGGGGATGATAATATTCCGGACGTATTCATTGGACGTCTTTCCATTGACTCATTATCTGACTTAGCGGTGATTATGACCAAAACAATACAATATGTTAAAAATCCCCTACTTTATGATTCTGATTGGTTGAGTCGGGGGCTTATTGTGGCTGGAAACTACTCCAACTCTTATCCTATTCCCATCACACCAAAATGGACTTCATATTGGCTCCGAGATGAATTATTGGATTATGGTTATAATCAGATAGATACGGTTTTTTATCCTCCTGTTCAGCAGGGTGCGCCTTATATAATTCCAAGCATCAATAATGGTGTAGGTATTGTAAATTATCGTGGTTGGGGAGATGCAAATGGTTGGCATTATCCCGAATTTCACACAGACGATGTGAATGATCTTAACAATGGTTGGCTAACACCTGTTTTTTTCAGCTGGGTTTGTAATTCCAACGATTTTGCCAACAATGTGGATCCGTGCTTAGCGGAATCTGTTTTGCGTGGAGGCACGCCTTCAATACCAAAAGGTGGAGTAGCATTTATCGGTCCATCGGATCTCCACACCAGTACAAAATATAATAATGTAATCAATGCCTATACCTATGATGCCATGCTGAATCACGGTGTGGTGGAATTGGGTCCAGCCATGCAGGCAGGACAGTCCGGATTATTAAAAGAATTTCCAGCTCAGAATGGTCCTGGTGAAGCACAGGAATTTTATGCCCACGTTTACAATATTCTCGGAGATCCATCTTTACCAGTATATATAGATACTCCGGACCAATTCACAATGAATGTTGAAGATATTTATGCCAATGATGGTCTTGTTGAGCTGACTTTGACGAATGCTTCAGGGAGTACAGTTAACTATGCGGTGATCAGTATTATGGATGATGATCAATTATTATCAAAAGGAATAACAGATGATGAAGGCCGTTTTTTAACGAGTATAGATGTATATGGTGGTATGCAGTTAGAAGTATATGCCAATAAAGGTGGTTTTATTCAAGGTCATACGAGTGTTGTTATTCAGCCAGCAAGCTCTGAAATCTCTATTGCAAATATGAATGTGATAAGTGAAAATGGAGGAGATAAACCGACTCTTGGGGAATTGATCAATCTTACTTTAGAGTTAAAAAACAATTCAGGGAATTCTACCAATGCTTTTACAGGAGAAATCATCTTCTCAACTGGGGTTGAACCCAATTTATTTCAAGTAAATATTCCTGCTATGGCATCCGGAGGAATTGAAAGTTTAAACAGCATAGAGTTCAGTTGTTACTCTGCTTCTGTAGGAAATACCATTCATGGACAGTTAAAGGATCAAAATGGGAATACAATTTGCGAATTTGTTATTGAAGTAGAATTGCCTGTTTTCAATGTATCCTTCGAAAATTCATCAGTAAATCCAAACTCAGACATTGAAACAGTCTTATCCGTTTCAAACTTTTCCGGTGGGATCTATCAGAATATTTGGATTGAAGTATCAGCTCTATCAGAAGGTGCTGATGTCACAATGAACTCAACTTCTGATTCATTCTCTAACTTTGCTCCTTTTTCTACGACATCCAACGGTACGAATTATGAAATTTCAATAGGCAATGTTTCCTATGGAAGCGATATTACTTTTTTGGTAGAATTTGTAAAAAATGGGCACTCGATTTACAGCCAAGAAGTGCCATTGCATATTGAACCATCTTCAGCCAATATTCCTGTGGCACCCAATAATTATGGTTACTGGGCTTATGATGATACAGATGCAGGGTTTGATGAAACGCCAACGTTTGATTGGATAGAGTTGGATCCTAATTATGGTGGAAATAATGGCACATATTACCAATTGGGTGATGATGATCATGAAAATATTGAATTGCCATTTACCTTCAAGTATCATGGTATTGATTATAATCAGATTACAGTCAGTTCTAATGGTTGGACATCTTTTGAGCCTTGTTACATAGATTATTTCTGGAATATGTCCATTCCAATGTATATGGGGCCGAAAGCGATGCTGGCACCCTTTTCTGATGATTTAGAAACAATCGACACCAATAATGATGACGAGATTGATGTATGGATCAAAGTGTTTACTTGGTATGATGAAGATAATGGACGATTTATTATTGAATGGTCTCGGGCCTTGAATGGTTATGATGAGGTTACAGAAGAAACATTTGAGATCATTTTATACAATCAAAATGCAATGCCCACGGAAAGTGGTGATGGTGTGATTGAATTTCAATATCTCGAAATTGAAGATGTTGATGTAACCAAGAATTATTCCACAGTGGGGATTGAATCTCCAACAAAGAATTATGGCACTCAATACGTTTTCAATAATGTCTATTCGCCGGGAGCAGCACCATTGGCTAATGAAAGAGTCATCCGTTTTACTACAGAAGCACCTGATAATTATGTAGCGTCTTTAACGTTGGATAATGAATTAACTCCCAATGATTTTATTTTGAGCCCAGCCTATCCGAATCCATTTAATCCTGTGGCACATTTTGATTTAATAATTCCTTATGGTGAATTTGTAAAAATGAGAGTCTTTGATATTCTGGGAAGAGAAGTTACTATTTTGAAAAATGGAATGATGGCCCCAGGACAGTATAAGATTTCCTGGCATGGAATAGATAATTTTGGAAAATCTGTATCATCAGGATCTTATTTTCTTGTAATGAAATATGGAGAAAAAACAAAAGTACAAAAACTTGTTTTCTTAAAATAACGAGGTAAAATGGTAAAAATATATTCAACAAGTTGGTGCCCATCCTGCATTTATGCGAAACGTTTGCTATCTGAACGGGGGTTAGAATTCGAAGAGATAAATATCGAAGAAAAAGGGTGGAGTCGTGATGATCTTTTTGAATTGACGGGTGGGCGTACAGTTCCCCAAATTATCATTGATGAAAAGCCTATAGGAGGCTATGATGATCTACTTAAATTGGACAGCATTGGAGAATTAACGACTTGATTCAAACTTTTTCCAATTTCAACAGGGTTTTCGCACTTACGGGAACCCTGTTTTTATTTTCAGGATGTGCTGGCCGTGTGAAGCCTTGGAAACTGCAGGATGTTTATGCGGTAGATGTCCAGATTCTGAATACACGACAATGGTCAAAAACAGTAAATAGAGATTTGAAGGAACTAGACCGAATCATGAGAAAGGAATTGCGTTATTACCTTGATAATGACTTTAGGATCTATGAAAAACTCGAACCTAAGTATACACTGATGGAATCATCCATTTTCACTATGGATAGTGTAGCTAAAGAGCTGATCAAAATAGTCAAGAGATTGAAAAGATCAAAGTCTGCCGGATTGGATTCGGTTTACCCAAAAACTGAGATGACTTATCGGAAATCTATCCGAGACAAAAGTGTAGAAATCCAAAAAGCTCAACGCAAATACAGCAAAAGTCAAGAAGACCTAAATAAGGGATTCAAGAAAGTAAAGAAACAGATTATATATCTGGATGAAATTACTATTCCATTAAAAAAGACAATTTATAACTTGCGCTATAAACGGGATCTTTTACAACCACATCTTGATTATTTTAATAAAATCTTGAATGAATCCTTATTTAAGCATCCAGGAACAGATTATTCAAAGAATATAACCATGATCGCGAAGAAAATGGAAGAATACAGAATTGAATTAGATAATTATGAAGAATTTTTAACTAATATAAATATAGTTGCTCGAAAAGAAGCCGGTGCGAATGTGATTTTAAAATCAAGAAAACACGAACCGATGGATTATGAAATCAGATATGAAGAGGGAAAGGATAATTATTTGGCAATATTGCAAGAGATAAGGAAACTTACAGAATCAATTTGATTTTTTCAGGTATGTGATTTTAAATACCTTTTGTTCCGAATTCCCTTTCATGATTCCAAAATAAACACCGTTTGCAACTCTCTGTCCAGATTGATTTTTTCCATCCCATGTCATCGTTATTACTTCCGGTTTTGAATAATGGCTGGAAAATTCCCAGATAACTTGACCTAAAATATCAACAATCCGGAAATCAATAGTTTGTTCAGTAATAACCTGAAATTCAAAATTAACCGATTGTCCAATTGATGGATTAGGATATGGATGGTGAAAAGTAAAATCTTCTGAATATCCATCTGATAAACTCAACGAATAATCCCAATCATTTTCATTCTCTCCTAATGCTGAAACGATTAAGGTGATCCATTCTATCCCAATTCTAGGATCAATATTCTGTTCCAATCCGCTTTTCACGATCCATTGATCTGCACCACTTGTTTTAACAATAGATGTGAAAGAAAATTCACCATTGACTTCAGTTAATGATATTGTGATAGGTGTTTCAGTTGAAAGGGAATAATAATGAGATCCATATAGTTGGAGAGAATAATTATCAATTGATTCAATATCGCCTTTTTCAAAAAAGAAATAATCCTCTTTTGGAGGTGGACTCACTACAGTTAAATAGCCATCTGCTTCTTCATAGGAATACACGGTTGCATTTTCGCTGGAACTTAAGATTTGGTTTGCAATACGCATTTGATTATAAGCAATTTCAAAACTGAAATTATTTTCCCGTAATGCTGCATCAATTGCTAAAACACTGATATCATTTACTGGGCTTGCATAATCTCTTGAATAGTCCCAGCTCTTTCGTATGGTTTCCCGGCCTCCCAAATGTTCATCAATATACTGGAAAAAAATACAGGTCCCATACATACGATTACCATTCTCCTTATCAATTGCAGTACCTGGTTGTTGAAAAAAATCCGGGATATATCGATAGAAGTCATTAACGTCATTATACAATTCATCTTCACTCCAAGTGGCGGACGCTTCCATGAACCAAAATTTTTCATAACAATTATACCCAAATTGAATGGAATGAAAGAATTCGTGAACTGCAGTCACTTGAATATTTTCTAATACAGTATGATTATTAAACTGAGATGCAGTATATGAATTTCGCATTTTGATAAAACCGTAACAAGATTCTCCTGATCCTTCTCCAAAAGTCAGCCCAAAATAAGCTGGTGATAAATATTCAATATAAATCTCATAAAGATCATGATCATTATTTGGATTCAGGGGTGGTGGGTCAAAGCCCATGGAATCGATATAAAAAGACCAGACTTCTTCAAATACGGCACCCATGTTTGTTACATAATCTTCATTTTCCACTGCATCATTTGATGATCCGTCCAAGGTGTAATAAAAACGAAAATGATCTGAATCGTAAGTTTGATCCAGAACTGTAGACTTTAAAACAATGATATCGTTCCCATGAACTGAGAGTCCGATTTCGCTCAATCGCGATTTTTCAAAATCTGTTAAACCAATGGCGCCCTGTCGAATCAAATTATTGATATGTAGCGTTGCATGAACAGGGGCGCTTGAATGGAAAAGAGCATCGTAGGAACCTTTTACTGACAATTCTCGTCCATATAAACAATTGTAGATTGAGAATAATAGAAGGAGTCTATTCGTCCAGATCATCAAATTTGTCTTTGAATTTAAACCTGATATAAAAGCCCATTATCAAAAAGACAATTGCCCAAACCATTGATAAAAATAAGAGTGAATCCTTCATAGTATCACCAAATAAGGTCTAATAAAAAAGTTGTAATTAATACACCCAACCCACTTTGAGTTTGAGAATTCATTCTATCATCTGAATCTAGGAGTAATCCTGCTACTGTTAACCCAGTTCCAGTGATATAGAGCCAATCCCTTATCTCTTGAGGCATCTCTTTATTCTGTTTCCCTAAATTCATCTTTTTTACGGTGTCAAGTTGGGCAAGATATTCCGTAGAATAATGGAGCGATGCCACCAGTGTGTTTGAGTTTTTTACCAATAAAAAATCATGGTTTTCAATGGGCTGTTTAATTCGAATGCCCAGTTGAATGGATTCATCACTCTCAATGATTTGAAAATCTATAACCTGTGGAGGCAATTTGCGAGGCATGAGAGTAGAAGAATCTCCTTTGACCTTATACATTGTTATGTAAAACCAACCTGAACTGGCCTGCCAGGCAGTGACATTACTCATGTCTGGTAAATTATTCATTCTCAATTGAATAACAATTCCATTGGCCTTGGATTTAAGGGAAATGGAATTCAGTTCGCTTGATTGAGAGTGCAATATCGCTGCACAAAAAGTGAATAAAATGATATGTTTTAAAAAATTGATCTTTATACCTGATTGAAAGATAATTAAAATTAAGAAAAAAGTGAGACTATCAACTTGTTTGTCTTACATTAAATTTGTTCATTTGTTTCATGTCTAACAATCAACTAATTATTGGGTAATGGTTTTATCGAGTTTAGATTTTTATCTAGAAAAAATTAGAAAATGACTTATGGTAATGTACAATTCATTTTCAATATCAAGGATGGACTTATATTGAATGATTTACTCATTGTTCAGATTAACAGCACAGGGTAATTTTCTTGACGTAAATCTGTGAATAAATGAACTTTAAATCCATACCAATCATCATCATCCTGACCGCGCAAATTCTAATAGGACAATCAGAAGAAATAGACCCGGAAACTACATCAGCTGATAAATCAGTTCAGGGAGCATTTGGTGCTGTAACCATCGATGGTAAAATCTGGAACCAGATTGCACTTCGCCCCGTTCTGCCCTTTGGTAAATTATCCGTTGCTCTGGATCTTGTTATTTATATCGACCAGGATGGCAATATCCACGATGATGAATGGGACTTTTCCAGTGGAGAAAAAGTCAAGAACGCGATTATCGACAAGATTTATT
>Ga0308019_10000362_pt1 | contig 28475 bp, 24 predicted proteins | sample Neamet284_FD_203135 | JGI IMG/M metagenome (GOLD analysis project Ga0308019, IMG submission 203135) | Marine microbial communities from water near the shore, Antarctic Ocean - #284 | ecosystem: Environmental > Aquatic > Marine > Unclassified | place: Southern Ocean | collected 2014-10-01
GGGCAAGCCTCTCGATACCCTTGCTGAAGAAATTGAATTACTCTACCCTCGTCATACCGAAATCCCTCCACGTCCCCTTTTTCTCCCCATTTTTTAGCCAACTCTTCATCTAAATCTTTTGGATTTCGGTGAATCTGAGTCACAATTGGGTCGTTTGGAAAATGAATTAACTTCGGGTGCGTAGGAACAAATGTGTCCAGATTATGGGCCAAACCAGTTTCTTTATAGACAAAATCTTGCATTAACCCTAATACAGAGGCGCCTAGTGCATATGATTGTGAGATATTACCGTAACTCATTTCCTCTGAAACGCAAGCACCACCAACTCGATGAGCGCGATCCACCATCGTTACATTACAACCATTTTTTTGCAGGTAATTAGCTGCTACTAGGCCATTGATACCGGCACCGACAATCAAAATATCGGGCTTTTGCATAATAAGTTCCTTTAACTCTTTCTTTTCTGATTAATACTCTAATTTTAACATCGCATTAAAACTATTTGAAGCAGTAATCAAAGAATTAGATGGATCATCTCGTTCTGCGAAAAAGTGTTCTAATCCTGCCATTTTATGGTTGGCGAAGATAGCTGAAAAATCTATTATTCCTGCCCCTACATCTGCCATTTTTGTTGAAGGGGCCATGTCTTTTATATGCCATAAAGGAAAACGACCTGGGTATTTATTGATATATTTTATGGGATCGACTTTTGCTTTGGTTGCCCAATACATATCTAACTCAAAAGCAACAATATCAGGATCAGTTCTTTCAAGAAGAAGGTTCATTGGAATCTCTCCCTCAAGCTCTTGAAAATCAAAATCGTGATTGTGGAATGCAAATTTCAAGCCAACTGCTTTACATTTTTCACCAAACACATTGAATAAGTCGGCATGAGCACGATATTGATCTAAAGTCACTCGCTCACTTGGATCCAACCAAGCCATTACGATATATTTGTGCCCGACCTCTAAGGCTGAATCAATAACTTGTTCCGCATAGTCACGTATTAGTTGAATTTCTATATGAGTTGAGGGTGAAGTGAGAGAATTTTCGACTAAAATATTCTTTATATCTTTAGAACTACGTCCAAAATACCCAGCAAACTCAACCTCTTTATATCCTATCTCAGCTATACTTTGCAGCGTTCTATTAACATCTAGTTTCATTTGGTCTCTAACTGTATATAACTGGATTCCGAAATTACCTAATCCATGCTCACTTAAGCTGGCTGCATTCAGTTTACTGGCATGAAGATAAGATACTGCTGGCAACATTATCATTGAGTTTTTTATAAAGTCCCTGCGCCGCATGGGATAAATATTATTCATACTCATAGTTTTCCTTCTTGAAGCATTTCTACCGCCTTAGCAGAAGCTCTAGCAGTAAGAGCCATATATGTTAATGAAGGGTTTTGGCATGCACTAGAAGCCATACATGAGCCATCCGTTACAAATAAGTTTGGTATATCGTGAGCTTGATTGTATTTATTTAATACAGAAGTGTTGGGATCATGTCCCATTCTAGCTGTACCCATTTCATGAATAGCAAGCCCAGGGGGTGCGCTATTATTATAAGGTTTTACATTAATCACCCCCGATGCCTCAAGCATTTCACGCGCGTCCTCGGACATCACTTTAAGCATCTTTTGCTCATTCTCTCGAAGAATACATTCGATATTAAGCACCGGAATACCCCATTTATCTTTTAATTTTTTATCTAGCCACACACGGTTTCTTTTGTCAGGCAACATTTCTCCGAATCCACCCAAGCTAAATGTCCATGAGCCTGGTTTTCTGAGTTGTTCTTTTAAGCTTACTCCAATACCAGAGATTGACTTAGCGCGCTTCCAACTGGGTCGCTTTCCTCCCCCTTGGAACCCAAAGCCACGTAAAAACCTGTCATCTTTACTTATTATATTATGATATCTAGGTATATATATTCCATTCGGTCGCCGACCTTTAAAATATTTATCTTCAAACCCTGGATATTCACCGCTGGCGCCACTCTCAAAAATATGATCCATTAAGTTCGAACCTAAACAGCCGCTTGAATTTGCCATGCCATTTGGAAAAGTTTCTGACTTAGAGTTGAGCATAATTTGCGTTGTACCAAGTGTTGAGGCACATAAAAATATTAGCTTTGCACTTAACTCCTCATGCTTATTCGTTTTTGAGTTAATTATTCTGACGCCAGACGCTCGTTTTTTTACAGCATCATAAACCACGCTTTGGACAATCGAATCAGTCAGGATTGTTAAATTTTTAGTTCGCTTAGCCGCAGGAAGTGTGGCAGACAAGGTGCTAAAATAGGCACCAAAAGAGCAACCTCTTTCACATTGATCCCTACTCTGACATTGCCCTCTACCTAATTCCAGATGCTCTTTTGTAGGTTTAGTTAAGTGTGCGCAACGTCCAATTATCATCGACCTACTTGGAAATTGCTGTTCAATTTGTTTTTTTACCTCAAGTTCGACGCAATTCATCTCCATAGGCGGTAAAAATTGCCCATCGGGGAGTTGCTTAAGTCCCTCCTTTGAGCCACTGATACCAGCAAATGTTTCAACATGGTCATACCACGGTGCAATATCTCGATAACGTATTGGCCAATCAACACCATGCCCATCTAGTTTATTTGCAGTGAAGTCCATTTCACTCCATCGGTAACTTTGTCGATACCATAATAAAGATCTACCACCTAATTGATAACCTCGTATCCAAGAAAATGGTTTATTTTTGTCTGTAATATAAGGATGCTGACGATCATTAACAAAAAACTGCTTGGTTGCCCCATCAAGCGCATAGCATTGTTTTTGAATGGCATATTCTTTACTTAAAGTATCCTCTGGAATTGCACCGTGATAAGGCAGCTCCCAAGGAGCTTTGCCTTCACCAATATAATCTTCACCGTGAATTGTTTCAGGCCCCCTCTCTACCAAAAGCACCTTCAATCCCCTTTCGGTTAATTCTTTGATGGCCCAACCGCCAGAGATTCCCGAACCAACCACAATTGCATCAAAGTCGTTACTCATAAGATTTTCCAATCAATATTTTTCATCAGGACCATGCCCTTCCTTGCTCGTCAAATGGTAAGCATCCTTTATATTTGCCAGGCATGCGATCGTAATTTAATTCTATTGATGCTCCCTCTTCTGTTGAATAGTAACCTTCCACAACAAACCATTTTAATTCAGAAAAAAAAGATTGTTGTTGATTATTGGCTGTCTCTTTCATGTTATCCAATTTTTTTAACAAGCCAATTTTTTGATCATCGGCGCACTCGATGAAATTAGCGCCAAAAGATAATTTTGCTTCTTTATCGATACCCTTAAGTCCGTTAAGATATTTTGATTGCGTTTCATTTGAGGCCCACTGAGCGAGCATCATATCAATAAATACATGTACTCCCGCATCAATTGCGCCCGGGGTATCAGTTCTTGGAATCACTAAATCGGTAATTTGCGTCAATAGAGCAAACTCCTTATTTCCAAAAAATTGAGGTTTATTCTTACCCTTACTTACAGCGAAAGAACTAGCTATAATTTCAAGTTGAGACAGCGGCACACTGACCCCCAAAAGAAGCCCAACTCTCTTAATTGCTTCTCTTCTTGAGACCTTACGGTCAATTTTATTTGATATTTTCATCAAACTAACCCCAAAAGATCAGTTATAGCCTGAACATTATTTTTATTTTTTGGCCAACATTCAAGTCCTATATGACCTTTATATTGCATACGTTTAAGCTCATCAAATACAAACTTATAATTAATCTCACCTGTTCCAGGTTGATTCCTTCCTGGGACATCGGCTACTTGAATATAGCCTATTTGATCCATTCCCAATTGGAGATTCTCGATGAGATTACCCTCACTTAACTGCATATGATAAAGATCCCAATTAATTTTGATAAAAGGTGACGCAATAGATCGACAAATCGCTAAAGCATCTGAAGATCCATTCAAGAAATGCCCTTCATGATCAATAGGATTAAACGGTTCTAAGATTATTTTTTTACCGGCACTTTCGAGCATTGGAATAACACCATTTAAAGCTCGTGTTATATTTTTAAGACTTACTTCTTGGCTCATACCTTTGATAGATTGGTGCCCTACAACGGTAAACATTGGGGCGTTGAGTTGATGTGCGATATCGATGGCTTGTTTTATCGCCTCAGTGAACTCTCTATGATTATCAATTAACGCTAAACTCGGGCCCTGCCATCCTGTAAATTGAATTATATTCAAATCGAGCGATTCACATAAGTTTGCAACTTTAGTCATATCTCTAGTGGGGTCAGAATGACTCCAAAATTCTATCGCTTGAAAACCGGCCTTTGAGGCTTGATTAAAACGCTCCAAGAAAGGTAATTCAGTCCACCAGGACTCCATGTTACAGGCTAAATTACCTAGTAATTTTTTTCCTACACTTTGTTTAAAAGCATTAGCCTCAACTAAAGGCATAGCCAGGGCAGCACTCAGGGATAATCTCAAAATTTCTCTTCGATTCGTCATAATATAGTGATAACACATACTTTTTTATTTTTTAATACTTGTTTATGACTCTATACTAATGGATTCCATGCTGGCAAATATTTGTTAATTTTATTGACGACAGCCATAATAAAATCACTTAATTCAAATGGATCATTTTATGCATAAATATAATCAAACCAGGTTATTTGTAGCAAGCTGTACTTCATTAGTATTAACAGCAATGACCTTTGCGATAAGAGTAAGGCTTGAAACAGTTTTTGGACCAACCGGACTAGGTCTTTCACTAGAGCAAATTGGTTACGCATTTATGCCTGCATTTTGGGGATTTACTCTAGCAATAATTCTTGGCGGTCAACTGGTGGATTCTATTGGTATGAAAAAAGGAATGTGGCTGGCCTTTGGTTTTCATACTATTGGTATTATATTAACTTTGACTGCTTACGATTTCTCGTCACTCTTTATAGCCACTGTAGTCATGGGTCTTGGGAATGGTATGGTGGAGGCAGCTTGCAATCCATTGGTTGCCAGTATGTACCCTCATGATAAAACTAAAATGTTAAATCGTTTTCATTTATGGTGGCCTGCAGGGATTGTTATTGGCTCACTAATCGGTTTAATTCTAATGGATGTATTGAGCCTTAGCTGGCAATTAATGGTAAGTACCCTCTTCATACCCTTGGCGCTATATGGGTATCTATTGATTGGTCAAAACTTCCCTCTAACAGAAAGAGTAACCCTGGGTATCAATCAAGTTGATGCATACAAGAGCTTGGCAAGACCACTCTTTTTGTTTATTGCTTTTTGTATGCTTCTATCTGCGACTACCGAGCTTGGCACCACTCAACGCATTGAGTCGTTACTAAAAGAGACGGGCGTTAATGGACTGTTAGTTTTAGCATTTATCAATGGAATCATGATCATTGGTCGTGCTTTTGCCGGACCGATTGCCGCCAAAATAAAAACCACTGGTATGCTATTTATCTCATCATTATTTGCATTTACAGGGTTACAGTTAATGGCAAATTCATCGGGGGCATTTGTATTTGTTGCCGCCAGCGTATTTGCCGTTGGAATCACTTTTTTCTGGCCAACAACTCTAGCCTTTATCTCAGAAAATATACCCGAAAGTGGTGCATTTGGCATGGCATTAATTGGTGGATTGGGGATGCTTTCAGTATCGCTGATGCTGCCACTTATGGGTCGTTTTTTAGATAATTCAGTCGGCGCAGAAGTTATTCAGAAAATGAGTATCTTGCCTTTTATTTTGATATTTCTTTATGGTGGGCTTTATCTTAAAAAGCGCTAGTTACAAATTCACCCAAATAGAACCGTCATTATTTGACTTTACTGCGGCCTCTATAAAAGAAACGCCATCCAAGCCGTCCTTGCCAGTTGGGAATAAAATATCCTCTGAGATTGGTGTTTTACCTTCGCGATAAATCAATAAGGCGTCTGCGATTTCACGGTAAAGATTAGCAAAACCTTCTATATAACCCTCTGGGTGACCGATTGGAGTTCTTGATAATGCATTCGCATTATCACTTAAACTATCACTACCACGCAGAAGTGTTCTGGTCGGTTTATTGCTAGGAGTGAAAATCAATTCATTAGGCTGCTCTTGTTGCCAAACAAGCCCCCCTTTGTCGCCATAAATTTGAATTTTAAGATTATTCCCATTCCCGGGCGCTACCTGACTGGACCAAATCATTCCTTTTGCATTACCCGTATAACGAATCATAATATGTGCATTATCATCTAACTTTCGCCCTTCAACGAATGATGATAAATCTGCACACAAAGTGGTCGCTCTAAGTTGTGTAACAAAACAAGATAAATGATAAGCATGCGTTCCAATATCTCCAATACAACCCCCAAGACCTGATTTTTTTGGGTCTACTCGCCAATATGCCTGTTTATGACCAGCATTCTCAACTGGCTCAGTCAGCCAGTCTTGGGTGTACTCTGTATGTACTATCCTTATCTCCCCCAGCTCACCAAGTTCAATCATCTTTCTAGCATGGCGGATCATTGGATAGCCACTGTAATTATATGTCACGGCAAGCATCAAATTAGATGTCTTTGCTATTTCAATTAATTCATTGGCTTCTCGTGTATTAATTGTCATTGGTTTATCACAGATTACATGGATGCCAGCTAAGAGGAATTCTTTAGCGATTGGGTAATGAAGATGATTTGGCGTAACAATTGCAACCACCTCTATACCCTCATCAAGCTTAGGTTCTTTCGCTACCATCTCTTGATATGTTGAATAACTACGTTCTTCAGTTATACCAATGTTTAATGCCGAATTTACTGACCTTTTTGGGTCAGAGCATAGCGCCCCAGCACATAAAACATAACGATCATCCAGTCGTGAGGCCATTCGATGCACCTCACCAATAAAAGCACCCTCACCACCACCAACCATACCTAATCTAATTCGCTCCATTTGATTGCAGTCCTTGTAAAGTTAATCTATACCTAATATTGCTCTATTTACGCTCATATCGCCCTCACTACTCGCAAAATCATCAAATGCTTGATCAGTTAATCGAATAATATGATTGTCAATAAAAATCGACCCCTCTCTTGCTCCATCCTCTGGATGCTTTAGGCAGCATTCCCATTCCAGGACCGCCCATCCATCGAAACCATACTGAGCAAATTTAGAGAATATATTTTTAAAATCGACTTGGCCATCACCTAGAGATCGAAATCTTCCCGCTCGATTAATCCAGGGCTGGTATCCGCCATACATCCCCTGCCTACCAGTAGGGTTAAATTCAGCGTCTTTGACGTGAAACATCTTGATTCGCTCATGATAAATATCAATATGCTCAAGATAATTTAAACCCTGTAAGACGTAGTGACTTGGGTCATAAAGCATCTGACAACGACAATGATTATCAACTTCTTCTAGAAACATCTCAAAAGTCACGCCATCATGCAAATCTTCTCCTGGATGTATTTCATAACAAAGGTTAATACCCACCTCATCGAAGGCATTTAAAATTGGCAACCATCGTTTACCCAATTCTTCAAAAGCAGCTTCAATAAGGCCCTCAGTGCGTTGCGGCCAAGGATAAAAATACGGCCAAGCCAAAGCTCCAGAAAATGTTACATGATCGGTTAAACCAAGATTGTAAGATGCCTTAGCAGCCATTAATAATTGCTCCACCGCCCATTTTTGTCTATTTTTTGGATTCTTATGCATTTCTGGAACCGAAAATGGATCAAAAAGAGTATCGTAAGCAGGGTGAACGGCAACCAATTGGCCTTGTAAATGTGTAGATAATTCAGTTATTTGTATATCATACTTCAATAATTTTCCAGATAATTCATCACAGTAAGTTTTACTTTCAGCAGCAAGCTTTAGATCCATCAACCTTGTATCCCAAGATGGAATTTGAACACCCTTAAAGCCCAAGTCAGATGCCCATTTAGCGATACACTCAATATCGTTAAATGGCGCATCATCACTTGCAAACTGTGCCAAAAAAATAGCAGGACCTTTCATTTTGTTCACTATTCTACTCCATGTATAAAAATGCAATCACTCATAGATATTGTATTGAATTTAACTCAATATCTCCGGTTCGCACGTTCAATATATTCCTGAAAATTATCCTCATCGTACAATTGGCGATAAAATGAATCTGGATCGCACAACAAAGGGAAAACTACCGAGTTATCCTCAACTCTTTTCCATACTACCGATGAAACAGGTGGTTTATGATAATTACTAGGATCATATAAAGTCATATGTGCGTGCAATTGACCTTCATTATCTAGTTCATATCGTTCTATAACTTTAGCTTCATCTGAGATAGGATTTCCCATAAACCCTCGCACGGATGGCATTAAATTAGAAGTTTCGACAACTAAGACACTTCCTTCCCAGCGGCCGGATGAGAAGCCCATTGGATACCAGTCAGAAAATTCTGGTGGCACCCTATCATCGAGATAAATTCTCCTCACTTCTGACCTGAATATCATTGTAATCTTATTTTCATCTTGGAATATCTCTGGCGCACCGCCAAAATTATTTACTAAGCCAGATGAAACGCAACGTTGTCTTGGTAAGTCTAACTCAACATCAAAATCTTCATTCCAATTTTTAGCGGCATCTGACATATCCATTGTCCATCTTCGCATCCCTCTTCTTACAAGACCCCACCGCCCTGTTAAATCAATTGATTTGGAGTCATTTATAGCTGGCACAGTTATCTTGTAACGCTCGGCTCTCCATGTCCCTGTTGGATGAGGGCAGCCTAATGGAATCTTCTCGCAAAGTTCTTTTTGTTTTTTTGTTATAGGCGCCTCAGGACCAAAACTTCCCTCCATCACCAAGTCATTAATTTTACCTCTGTAATATCTTTCAAATGGCATACTCGCAGCAGTCCAATCATCAATCGCCATTTCAATAGCTTGTCCATCAATAATTATTTTAATTGGTCCACCTTGAACATAGGCAATGTATTCATTATTTATATATTCTATAGATAACAATCCATTTTGAACTCGTTTGCCACCGGATACTTGGTTGATCTCTATATTCCATTTACCAATAAAATCTGAATTTTCAGCACGCAAATCAACAAGGGCAAATATCAAAACCATTAATAAAATTAGCTTGTAACGAAATAACGATATTACATTCATCAGTTAACGCCCCTCACTTTATTCTCCAATACAGTGCCATCACTTAGTATTATTTTACGAATAAACATTTTCGGCGAACCATCATAGGTAGGGTCACCGCTCATGATAATTTTCTCACCAACCTTAAGGGTATCTCTTTCCCAGCCAGCTCTTCTTAACATTGAAGGATTGTGGCCATGGGTATTCCATATAACTTTTTTACCATTTTGATTGGTAACTTCAACAAAAAACTTTACATGCGGATTCTTAAACCACACCTCCGTCACCACACCTTCAATCGTAATTGATCCATTAATATCATATTCGGCAAATACTGAGTGATGCGCTTTACTAGGCTGAATCAATAGCGCACAAATTACGATCAATATCGATAAATTTTCTTTCTTCATATCTCCTCCATCATTACTTATGAAGCTGATTTTTTAAATCTAAACCCTCAAGATTCTATTATTTTTCACTTTCACAATAATCAAGATACACTACCTTAAGCATTATTAATAACCAGACAATCTTTGCAGTGCAAAAAAATTTTACGAAAGGATTAAGATGATGACGAAAAATATAGACAGGAGAAAATTTCTTCTAGCTGGCTCAGCACTTGGTCTTGCATCTGGATTAACAATAAATACAAAGACTAAGTCCGCTACTGTGATTACCGGTAAAATAAAACCAGTGATAGTTTCTTCTTACAACGGATACACGATGAGGAATGGCGGTAAACTTAACTGCGTAGAAACTGCATTTAAAAAAATGACTCAAGGTGAAGATGTCCTTGACGCTTTAATTGCTGGCGTTAATATCGTTGAGCTTGATCCACTGGATGCCAGTGTAGGCTATGGTGGCAGGCCTAATGCTGAGGGTATAGTTCAACTTGACTCATGTTGCATGCATGGCCCAAAAAAACAAGCTGGCGGAGTTGGTGCTCTAGAGGGAGTAAAAACTCCATCGTTAGTTGCTAAAGCTGTCATGGAGAGCACTGACCATCACTTAATCACCGGTAAAGGAGCTCAAAATTTTGCTCGAAATATGGGATTTAAAATAGAAGATGATCTTAATACCAAAGAATCTCGTAAAATGTGGCTTAATTGGAAACGACGTATCGATCCAAATCACTATCTTGATCCAAAAAAACGAGCAACTACCGGACATGATGCTGCCCATGAAATGATCAAAGAAGGGTTAATTCCGGAACATGAATATTATGGCACTATCAACTGTAATGGCATTAATGGCAATGGAGACTTATGCGGCGTCACCTCAACAAGCGGTCTAGCTTGGAAAATGCCAGGAAGAATTGGAGACTCACCGATCTTAGGTGCCGGTCTATATGTTGATGGTAATCATGGTGCAGCCGGCTCTACCGGCAGAGGTGAAGCTAATCTCTTCGGTCTTTGCTCATATTTAGTTGTTGAAGAGCTCAGGCGAGGAAAGCACCCAAAAGATGCAGGTATGACAGCGTTAAAACGTATACAAGAAAACACCGTTGAATTGAGACTATTAAACAACCGTAATTTACCCAACTTTAATGTTAATTTTTATATCATCGATAAACTTGGACGTTATGCCGGTGTAGCAATGTACGCAGAATCTCATACTGAGGATAAAAATTATGCGATTTGTACTGAAAATGGATCAGAATTGATTCCGGTTGAACCACTCTTATTGGGTCATGCGAGCTGAAGTCGAGTCAGGCGCTAATGAAGCTAAATTAAGGCATAAAAAATTATCGATATAGCACCAATTAATAAGGCATAGGGTAACTGTGTTATCACATGATCAATATGATCGCTCCCCGCGCCTACTGAAGAGAGGACGGTCGTATCCGATACAGGAGAGGCATTATCCCCAAAAATTCCCCCACCAGCAATGGCTCCAATAGTTTGATATATTAATGGAGTAATTTGACCGCCTGTTAGCTCATAAGCCAAAGGTAATACCACTGGAATAGTCATGGCATAAGCACCCCAAGAAGTGCCAGTAGAAAAAGAAATAATTGCTGTAATCAGAAACGTCATAATTAATAGAGTGGAGCCGGTTAAATCTTCTGCAAATAAATCAATAATAAGATCAGCAGCACCAAGTTCAGAAGTTACGCTATTTAACGAGTAAGCTAATGCAATAATTAAGAGAGCGCCAGAAACACTTTTCATCCCAGACACGATTAACTCGCCAATTTCAACAGCAGTGTTAAAACGTTTTTTATAAGTAGCAATAATTATTAAATAAGTTACTGCTAAAAAAAATGCTTCAACAATTTTTACGCTTCCTAATACCATTATTGAGATGATACCCACTCCAATAATTAATAAAATTGGAACCAGTAACTCAAAAATTAAGGATGGTTCGTTCCCAATTCTTGAATTTATGTCTATATGGTCAGTTTCTGATACCAAGGGCGAGGCGCCGGGTCGAATCAAAGCACCTGTTTTCTTTACTCGCTCCTCTGCTGTTTTCATAGGACCAAAATCTGAAATCAAACCGGCACAAATAAATAAAGTAAATATAATCAATAAAATTGGATAAATATTATAAGGAATAGCCAATATATAAATTGATAGTGCTTGCTCAATAGAGTTTATTGGTCCACCTTGAGCCGCTATTAAACTAGATACATATGCTCCCCAAGCGGTAAAGGGAAAGAGTATGCAAACAGAGGCAGTAGTAGCATCGAGTATAAAAGCCAGCTTTTCTCGCGGTATTAACGCTCGATCTGAAATTGGTCTGATAATTGCTCCAGTCAATAATGGGCTGAAATAGTCGTCAACAATCATAAATCCCATCGCCCAAGCTGATAATTCAACACTGCGTCTTTTCTTCTGTCGCTTCATTACACGCTCAGCAAGTAAATTAAGCGCTCCTGAACTTTTAAATAGTTCAAATAAAATTCCTATCAAAATTACAATTTCACAAATCCAAATAAAATCAGCATTACCCAATGATCTTTGAAATACCTGATTGAGGCCAACACCAGGAGTCATGCCAATCAATAATGTCCCTAAGAATGTACCAACCAACATTGCCACAAGTGCAGAGCGCATCATAAAGGCCAGCAATAATGTAATTACTAGTGGTAATAAAGAAATGTATTCCCATTCACTAAGAATCATTGTAAATAACGCTCCAAAGGATTAGATTTAAGCATAGACTACCATTAATGATAGCACTGAAGAAAAGATACATAAATTTCAATATATTCATTAGATAAATCAAAGATTCTGATTCTGCCAAGGATATTTCCAATGACAAATAAAATCATAATTCAAAAGAGCTTGTTTTTATTGTTCTTATTGAGCGGCTCTTTAAACTCGTTGGCCGAAACCAACAGATACATCAGATATAACCAAAATAACTTATCAAGCTATGGCGTAATCATTGATGAGAAAGTCCATCAACTTACTATGGCCCCTTATTTAGGTGGAACACAAACAGGAGAAACTGCCAATCTTGATGAAATTATATTATTAGCGCCAGCTGAACCTAGTAAAGTAATCGCAGTTGGCTATAATTATCACAGCCATAGAGGTGAAAGAATATTACCAGCACACCCACCTATTTTCCTAAAACTTCCAACTTCAATAATTGCCACTAATGATAGTATTATCTATCCAGATGGTGCGACTGACGTCCATTATGAAGCGGAACTAGTAGTAGTCATCGGGAAAACAGCCAGCAAAGTATCCAAAGAAAATGCAGGAGACTATATTTTTGGAGTTACAGCAGGCAATGATGTCAGTGAAAGAAATTGGCAGGCTAATGATTTGCAATGGTTCAGAGGAAAAGCGGCAGATACGTTCGCACCACTTGGCCCTGAAATCGTAACAGGACTCAACTACAAGGATTTGTTGGTGCAAGCAAGGTTGAATGGCAAAGTAATGCAATCACAACGAACTCGAGATCATATTCACGATATTGATGCCATTGTTAGTCATATTAGTCAAACCGTAACATTATTTCCAGGTGACGTAATTTATACCGGAACACCTGGAAACACTACTGCAATGGTTCCTGGTGACATCATTGAAATTGAAGTTGAGGGTGTTGGTATCCTCAAAAATACCATCAACAGATAAATGACTTATGACAAATAAGGCTTATATAATACTGGATCAATAATGAAAGAAAGAACTAAGAAGATACATGCAATCAAATGAAAAACTTTACATACAATAATCGTATTATTTCATCTATAAGCTTAATTTTGAGTGTTTATTTGTTTTTCTCTGCGGCAGCCATCGCACAAGAGAATAACTCTTTCAATCCGATTGCTGCTAATGCCGAATTAGATTTGCTAAAAAAACAAATAAACACCATCAATGTTAAAGCGTCATTTCTTAATATCGCTAGAACTCAATCTCTGGCTATTCTAAGTGATGCAAATGTCTGCTCTGATAGATCCTCGATTGAACGAGAACGTCTAGAGATCAGATTCGCACCCCTCAAGGATATTGATGCTGATGTTTCACCTGCAATTTTTGATCAACGCAATGCAATTCGTAACTTACTGGATGAGGTAACTGCTCGTCAGATATCTTGTGCAGGAGCTAGAGATGAAGCCACTGCAATAGTCGAATTAATTTCAAATCTTCAAGAAGAGCTTTCGGAACAATATCTTTCTTATCGCAGTAAAAATCTAATCGAAGAAATGCTGGGATTCCCGGCTCAAATGAAGGACAGTCTTGGTAAATATCAAAATGCGCAATACCTTAATCTAACTGCAGGCTTAAGTACGACCAATTTATTATGGTTAATTCTTCTAGGCGGCCTGATGGCAACTGGTCTTGATGCTTTTGTTAGAAAAAAATCAAAAAATCTCCTTAGTAAAAAAGACGCGCCATCACGCTTGAGTCGATTATTAACCCAACCATTAGCTAGGCACTCCTCCTCTCTTTTAATTGGTCTAGTCGTAACATTAATACTTTTTACAACAATAATAGATCCATCATTAGATCGAATGATAATTCGTATTGGCTTGAGTGTTTTTCTTTTTGGTGTAACCAGTATCATTATTGATTGGGCAACAGGGGATGACTCTCCAGCCGCGGAGATTAATGGATTAATCCCTGATCATATAAAGCCATTACGCTTTAGATTGGCGTTGCTTCAAATATCATTAATCGCGAGTTTTATTGTTTTTGGGACAAACTGGCTCACTATAAGATTGATTGATCCGGATGTTACTGGAAGAGCAGCAATAATCTTCCTTGTATCTGCTAGCTTGCTATACGCTCATTTGTATCTTGGGAAGATACCTGGACTAGAAAATAAATTTAGAATCATTAGGTCAATCATTACCCTGGTCTTATCTATAAGTATTATTGCAGTTATTATTGGTTATCAGAATTTTTCAGGCTACTTAATCCACGGAATAACTCGCTCCTCAATCGCCCTATTTCTCGTTTGGGTTATGTTATGGCTTATCACGATGTCCTTTGAGTACCTTACAAAAAATGACACCCCAACAGCTGTTACGATTAGACAAAATTTAGGCATTAAAAAAGAAGCCTCTAGGACCGGCCTTGGCTTTGTTCAACTAATTACCGACCTAGTTATATGGTTAAGTTTGTTCGTCTATCTAGTTTATGTATGGGATGCCTCAGGAACCACCGTTGACCGCTTGTTTGAATTAATTGTTCTTGGTGGAAAAGTTGGAAATATTCAACTTGTTCCCGCGCAACTTATTGGTGGTATGTTAATTTTTACCGCCTTATTAGGCTTGATCGGTTGGCTGAAACGCTGGATAGATCGAAGGTGGTTGCAGCATATCGTGATTGAGCGTGGCGCAAGAGAGGCGCTCGTCACGCTTTTTGGTTATGTCGGGTTTATTATCGCCCTATTATTTGGCCTTACGCAAGCTGGAGTCGATCTAAGCGGTCTTGCTATTGTCTCTGGCGCACTTGCCTTAGGTATTGGTTTTGGAATGCAAGAAATAGCCGGTAATTTTATATCAGGATTGATTCTTTTATTTGAAAGGCCAATTCGTACTGGTGACTTTGTATCTGTAGGTGAAATAGAAGGTTTTGTTCGAAAAATTAGTATAAGGGCTACTGAAATCGAGACCCTAGATAATCAAAATGTTTTAGTACCTAATTCGGAGCTAGTTTCGGGTCGAGTTACAAACTGGGTCCTAAGAGATACGCAAGGTAGGTTAAGAGTCAGAATTGGTGTGGCTTATGGCTCTGATGCAAAAAAAGTACAAGAAATTTTAGAAAATATTGCCAATGAACATCCTGAAGTCATAACGGATGGCCGTGCACCGGCTCCACGTGCCTTATTTATGGGTTTTGGTGACTCGTCACTGGATTTTGAACTTCGCTGTAGAATCAATAGAATTGATCGTCGATTTACCGTGCAAAGCGATATTAACTTTGAGTTAGATACTGCGTTTAGAGAAGCTGGAATCAGCATCCCATTTCCTCAGCGCGATTTACATATCATTACACATGACAATGAATCATCGGCCAATAAAAAGCCCAAGAAGAAAACTACTGAATCTCAAGCGAATCTGACACTAACTACTGATAGTATTACTAGAAGTCACCAAGAAGAAATTGAATTAAATACAACTATCGAAGAACTCTGGAGATCATTAATTGATATTAAGAGCCTTAAGAAATGGCTCATTAAAGATGGGGAAATTACACCAAGAATTGGAGGTAAGTACAATCTAAATCTTAAAAACGGAGATATCATTCAGGGAAGCATAGACGTTCTAATCGCAAAACGTAAAATGCGCTTTGTAGAGGCACCTCGCGTTGATGAAGAGCCACTTTCTTCAGGTCCAATAACTACAGAGTTTGTGATTAATCAAAGTGAAGATAGGGCTAAATTAATGGTCAGTGTATCAGGTATTCCTGCAATTGAGGAATGGGAAGAAGACTTTAATCGCTCGCAAAATAACTGGCAGCTCGCACTCAAAGAATTAAAAGCCGGGTTTACTGGTAATTAGGTATTATTCAATAAGCTCTTTGCCGTTCATATAAGGTAGTAATACGTCTGGGATACGAATTTTCCCTTCAGCATCTTGATAATTTTCCATGACAGCAACCAAAGTCCTACCAGCAGCTAATCCAGAGCCGTTAATAGTGTGTAAAAACTCATTCTTACCTGTTTTTTCATTCTTCCATTTAGCTTGCATACGCCTAGCTTGAAAATCACCAAATAAACTGCAGGATGAAATCTCGCGAAATGCTTGCTGACCAGGAAGCCATACCTCTATATCATAAGTAATATTAGCGCCAAAACCGATATCGCCGGCGCATAATGAAACTAACTGATAGGGAAGCTTTAACTCTTGTAAAACTTTTTCCGCATGGGAGGTAAGTAAAGCAAGGGCTTCCTCTGATTCTTTTGGTTTGACTATTTGAACCAACTCAACTTTTTCAAATTGATGCTGGCGAATTAACCCTTTAGTGTCCTTTCCATAACTGCCAGCTTCAGACCGAAAACAAGGTGTATGCGCCACATACTTAAGCGGTAATTCACTCTCTTTGATTACATTGCTACCCACGAGATTAGTTAATGGTACTTCCGCAGTTGGAATAAGGTAGCGAGGCTTATCGCCATCAATTTTAAATAAATCACTTTCGAATTTTGGTAATTGCGAGGTCCCAATTAACGCTTGCGACTGGACTAAATAAGGAACGTAAACCTCTTCATAGTCATGTTCTTGTGTATGCAAATTCAGCATAAATTGAATCAATGCTCTATGCAGAGAAGCTAATGGTCCTTTAATAACTGCAAATCGACTGCCAGAGATTCTTCCGGCACTCTCGAAATCAAACATTCCCAGTTGATCGCCCAGCACAACATGATCTTGAGGAGTAAAGTCAAACTCCTTTGGCTCGCCCCAGCTTTTAAGCAGGATATTGCTCTCCTCACTCGCTCCATCAGGCACCTTATCTGAAAGCAAATTGGGTAAATCAAGTTCGATATTTTTTATCTGAGATAAGGCCACATTTAGTTCACGCTCATTCCCAATGAGTAAATCATTAATCCTCTCTCCAATTTGAATAAGATCGGAAATATCCTCATTTTTAGATTTTACTATCCCGATATTTTTTGAATTGACGTTTCTTTTATTCTTGAGCTCTTCATTTTCAATTTGAAGAGATTTTCTTTGATTATCAAGTTTCAAATATAAATTTACATTGAATTCATACCCACGCCGAGCTAAGTTTTTAGCCACATCATGAGTGGACTGTCTAAGTATTTTTGGGTCAATCATATGGCTATATTTTACTCAATATAATCTATTAAAGATTCTTACGAGCAATCTCCTCAATCTTATTCAATTTATCTTTAATTTTAATTTCTAAACCTCGACTCACAGGATAATAATACCTCCTTACCTCCATGTCGTCAGGAAAATATTTTTCCCCATAAACAATGCCATCTTTTTCATCATGCGCATAACGATAACCATCACCATAATCTATTTGCTTCATTAGCTTTGTGGGCGCATTCCTCAGCTTCTTAGGAACCTCCATGGAGCCAAATAAACTGACATCCTCTATAGCTAATTTTGTCGCTTTATAAACAGCGTTACTTTTAGGTGCACAAGACAAATAAATTACAGCTTGTGCAAGCGCCAACTCTCCTTCTGGACTGCCCAATCGCTCGAGACACTCCCAAGCATCCAAAGATATTCTCAATGCTCTTGGATCTGCATTTCCGATATCTTCTGAAGCAACACGTATCATTCTTCGAGCTATATATTGAGCATCACAACCTCCGTCAAGCATTCTCATTAACCAATATAATGATGCATTAGGCTCCGAGCCTCGTATAGATTTATGTAGAGCAGAAATCTGATCATAAAAATACTCACCTTTATTATCAAATCGCCTCACCTCTGACCCTAAAATTTCTTTCACGTGATCAACTTTTATTTCACTTACACCTTCATCACTAGCACTCAAAAAAGCGAATACAACTTCTAACAGATTTAAGCCTGATCGAGCATCACCATCTGCCGCTGAAGCCATTAAACTGAGAGCCTTACTCTCAATTTGAGGCGCATTACCTGATCGGTTAAGCTTGGTGATAGCATTTTTTAATATCAATTTTACTGATGCGTCAGTTAACTGCTTTAAAATATAAACACGAAGTCTCGATAACAATGCATTATTCAGTTGAAAAGATGGATTTTCTGTCGTGGCGCCAATTAAAGTTATTGTTCCATCTTCTAGAAAAGGTAAAAAAGCATCTTGTTGTGATTTATTAAATCTATGAATTTCGTCTAAAAATAAAACAGTGGCTTTTCCCGTCCTTGATCTTGATTCTTGTGCTTGGCTTACAATTTTACGTATGTCTCCAACACCAGCCATAACGGCAGATAAAGACATAAAGTCTGCATCGACTTTTGTTGCTATTAATTTTGCTAATGTAGTTTTGCCCGTGCCAGGCGGCCCCCAAAAGACCATTGAATGCAAGTGCCCTTGATCAAGGACGCTTCTTAATGGCTTGCCTTTCGAGATAAGATGATCTTGACCGAAAAATTCTTCGATAGAAGTTGGGCGAACTTTTTGAGCAAGCGGTACAAAATTATGTTGCTCATGGTTCTCTGAAATATCTTCACTAAATAAGTCATCCATTTTTTTCACCATCATAAAAATGACTAATATAATTCTCAATCAAGAGAGACCAACCTGATGTAAATTTAATAGCAATTATAATACCAATTAAAATACCTATTTCATTAGCTAAGAGATCTAATAGCTCCCAAGATCGGTATGGTAAAAAATACTGAAAAACCTCAATAAGTAACCCAAAAATACTTGTATAAAAAAAGATTTTTAAAAACGATACAAATTGACCTGAAAGCCAGCATGTCCATAAGATAAATACTCCTATATGGATCATCTTATCTGATAGTAGTTCTGGCAGGTCTTTAATATAATTAGAAAACAACCACTCTGGTGGCAATAGTAATAAACCGATAAGTAGAATTAAAATTACCAAATTCGCTAATTTCCATAATAATTTATAGTTTAGAAGAAACATGGGATTAATTAACAGGTATCAATGGTTTGCCTAGAATGTCTGTATCCAAAGGGAAGTCCAACTCAAAGACAGTCGATTCAATGATATTATTTAATATTAAATTTTTAAAATTTATAGTTATTTTTTGCCCCAAAGAATCGATTAATTTTATCTCAAATAAAATATTTTCTATGAAACCCAGCGCTATTTCATCATTAGCCTTTTGTGAAATAATTGATTTCAAACGTATCCAAAAGATCTTATCCTCTAAGTCAGCTGAAATAATTTCAAACCTTTCCATCAGCTCACTATCATTAAAAAAAAGAATGAACTGAGCTCTAGCTAAAAACTGTTTTTGAGGTTTTACTATAACTTGCTTTAAATCCACATCATATGTCCAAAAATTGATGCCGTCTGCTAAGAATATTTGTTCATATGGTTGTTTATAATGCCACCGGAATCTCTTGGGTTTTTCGATAAAAAATAACCCCTTCATTGATTCAATTTCCCTATAACTATTATCAAAAATATGCTGTGTAAAATCAGCCTGCATAGTGGTGGATGCACCAAAATATTTATTTATGAGGAATTTTGCTTGGGTTAAATCATCACTGTCTGCCATTACTAATAATGGAAACAAGAAGAAAAAAAGACAAAGAAATTGTTTATTAAGCATAAGAGTTATTGTTTATTTAGCTCAATTTTCGGAAGGTGTTGTAATCAAAATCTCCCTACTTCCATTGGACTCCAAAGGCCCAACTAGACCAGCCGCCTCCATAGCTTCAACCATTCTTGCTGCTCTATTATAACCAATCTTCAGCCTCCTTTGAACTCCTGATATAGAAGCTTTTTTTGTATCTATCACCACCTGAACGGCTTGATCATAAAGCACATCTTTTTCAGCATCAGCGTCTTGCTCCAATCCGGCAGCGGAAGTTTCATTAGCTTCTAATATCTCCTCAATATACTGAGGTTTTCCCGCAGTTTTAAGGCTCTCAACCACTGCATGCACCTCATTGTCGGCTACAAACGCCCCGTGAACTCGCGTAGGTAGGGATGTTCCAGGTGGCAAATAGAGCATATCGCCATGACCGAGTAACGTCTCTGCTCCCATCTGATCTAAGATTGTTCTCGAATCTACTTTCGCTGAAACCTGAAAAGCAATTCGAGTTGGTACATTTGCCTTTATCAGGCCTGTAATTACATCCACAGAGGGTCTCTGTGTAGCTAAGAGCATATGTATTCCTGACGCTCTTGCTTTCTGTGCAAGACGAGCAATGAGCTCTTCTGTCTTCTTGCCAACAATCATCATCATATCGGCAAGCTCATCGATCACAACAACAATAAATGGTAAAGTTCCAAGTACCGGATGCTCTAATTTAGCGTCATCCTCAGCAAAATCGGGAGGCTTGTAAAGTGGATCAGGTATAGGCTTTCCATCGGCAATAGCATCTTTGACTTTTCGGTTATAGCCACCTATATTACGCACGCCAAGCGCCGCCATAAGTCGATATCTTCGATCCATTTCTGCGACACACCATCGCAAAGCATTGGCCGCTTCCTTCATATCGGTGACTACTGGCGTTAGTAAATGTGGAATTCCTTCATAAACGGATAATTCGAGCATTTTTGGGTCTACCATGATTAATCTTACATGCTCTGCCGTTGCCTTATAAAGCAAACTTAAGATCATGGCATTAATTGCTACAGATTTTCCTGAACCTGTCGTTCCTGCGATTAATAAATGTGGCATTTTAGATAAATCGGCAACAACAGAATTACCTCCAATATCCTTTCCTAAAGCCAATGTTAATGGTGATGCCATATCATCATAAACTTTTGATTTTAATATTTCACCTAAAGTAACCAACTCGCGATTTTCATTAGGAATCTCCAGCCCAATAAATGATTTTCCAGGGATTACCTCCACAATTCTAACGCTTACCACTGATAATGATCTTGCTAGATCTTTGGCTAGAATAGAGATTTTATTAACCTTGATGCCTGGTGCTGGATCTAACTCAAACCTTGTAATTATTGGTCCTGGAGAAACCGAAACCACCTCAACCTCAATACCAAAGTCTTTTAACTTAAGTTCAACCAATCTTGACATTGCCTCCAATGCATCCTCTGAAAAACCTTTCTTTTGAGGTGGAGGATCATCAAGTAAGGATAAAGAGGGTAACTCGCCTTCTGTGGGGGGTTCAAATAGAGCGACTTGACGTTCTTTTTCGGCACGGCCGCTAGTTTCTAATTGTGGAATAACTGGTTCAATTTTTGGTGGCGTACGTTTAGCGATACGTTTTTTTTCAGCTTTAATTACTGTTTGACGTTCAGCTTGAATTCGGCGCCCTTCTATTTGGTCTTTCAAAGTATCAATTTTACTTACCAGATGACCCCAAAGAATTAATATGACTCTCCCTATCTCATCCATAATTTTAAACCATGAGATACTTAGGAATAAAGAAACAGAGGTCACCCAGATAAAAAATAGTAATGTGCTGGCGCCTAGGAGCTTCATAGCAGATTCAAGATTGTTACCTACGATCTGGCCGAGTATTCCCCCTGCTGTTTCATTAAAGCCCTCACCAGAGAAATGCAGTGTTGCTAATGCGGAACTTGAAATAAGCAATAAAAAGAAACCACAGAACCGAAGAAAAAGATCGGCACGTGCCGTGCTATCCGTGTTCCTTAAGCCCAAGTATTGCAGCCATCCATAATAAAAAATCATCGCAACAAAAAGATAGGCTGATATGCCGAACAAACTAAATAATAAATCTGAGGCAAAAGCACCAACTCGACCTATAGCATTATGAATTTCACCTAAGTTATTTATCTGAGCTATACCTGGATCATCTGCGTGATGAGTTATCAGCGCCAGCCAGAGTATAAAGGCTAATGCACCGAGCATCCATAAAGCAGATTCTCTTATGCTGCGCTTAACTTTTGTAGAAAAATCTATGTTATTCGATTTTGACATCTGATTATTAATTTGTTTAAAAATAGATAATTTATCTCACAATCAGCTTATCATTATTACACTATTTATAACCATAATTTATAACTCTAAAATACAATTATTTATTCATAGGTAATATCTTTAAACTGTGTTTATAATTCGAAATAGCAGTCAAAAGAAAAGTAATAATTACAAAGAGCCAATAAAAGGCATTAAAAATATGACAGATAAACAACATTTTCGACTTCTCATCTTGGGGTCTGGACCAGCTGGATACTCGGCAGCCGTCTATGCAGCTCGTGCTAATTTAAATCCAGCAATAATCACTGGAATAGAGCAAGGCGGACAATTAATGACTACAACTGATGTTGATAATTGGCCGGGTGATATTGAAGGATTACAAGGGCCGGTTTTAATGGAAAGAATGCTAAAACATGCCCAAAGATTCAATACTCAAATTATTAATGATCATATTAATCATGCAGATCTTTCTTGTTCCCCATATAAACTTAAAGGTGATCAGGCAACTTACACATGCGATGCACTGATAATTGCGACCGGTGCGACTGCTATGTATTTAGGTCTCCCGTCAGAAGAGGCGTTCAAAGGTAAAGGTGTATCTGCTTGTGCGACATGTGATGGTTTCTTTTACAGAGATAAAGTTGTTGCCGTTGTTGGTGGAGGAAATACTGCGGCGGAAGAGGCTCTATACCTCAGCAATATAGCTAGTAAAGTTCATTTAATACATCGCAGAGATAAGCTCAGAGCGGAAAAGATACTCCAAGACAATCTATTTAAAAAAGAGGAAGAAGGTAGAATAAAAATTCACTGGAATCATGCCGTCGATGAAGTACTTGGCGACGAGACTGGAGTTAATGCTCTTCGTATAATAGGAACAGATAATCAAAAAAAACAAATAATTGATCTTTCTGGAATATTCATTGCTATCGGACACAGTCCAAATACAAATCTTTTTATCAATCAACTCAAAATGAATAACGGTTATATCAAAATTAGAGCAGGATTAGAGGGTGATGCAACCGCTACCAATGTTCCTGGTGTTTTTGCAGTGGGAGACGTATCCGACCAAATATATCGGCAGGCAATTACATCTGCAGGTGCTGGTTGTATGGGAGCTCTAGACGCTGAAAAATATCTTGATGCTCTTACCAATTAAATATTATTCTCGTGCGTATTGAGATATTTGAAAAATTTTCAGATTTCACTAAATTAAGTTGGGAAAAACTTTCATTAGGTCAAAATCCCTGCTTATCTTTTGATTTTATTGACAATGCCGAAAAAACAGGCTGCGTATCCTCCGAAACCGGCTGGAAACCTTTACATCTAGGTCTATTTGACAGTAAAAAATCACTAAAAGCCGCCGTTCTTCTTTATGAAAAAACACACTCTTGGGGAGAGTTTATATTTGATTTTACTTGGGCGCAGGCTTACAGAGATAATCAATTACCCTATTACCCGAAACTAATATCTTGCATTCCCTTTACTCCTGTAACCAGTAATAAAATTCTACTAAGAGATCCAAGCGACAAAGAATCGGCTACGGAGATTATAAAACATGCAATAAATCTCACCAATGAAAAGAATTATTCATCTTTGCATTTTCACTTTATAAAATCAGAAGAACTAAATTTATTTAAAAATTGCGGACTAATTAAAAGAGAGGATTGTCAATTTCATTGGTTCAATCATGATTATCATTCCTTTGATCAATTTTTAATGGCAATGACATCGAGTAAAAGGAAAAAGATCAGAAGAGAGAGACGTAAAATAATAGAACAAAATATCTATTTCAAGTGGCGTAATGGCTCAGAAATAAATAAAGAAAAATGGAAAACAATCTATAACCTCATTTCAATGACTTTTTATAAGAAAGGCTCGTCGCCCTACTTTAGTTACGAATTTTTTATAGAAATTAGCAAAAAAATACCTAGCGCAATAATGGTAATTACTGCTGAAAACAATGATAAAACTATTGGTGCGGCGGTATTTTTTGTTGGTACTGAGGGGTTATATGGAAGGTACTGGGGAACAGATGAAGGGTATGACTCATTGCACTTCGAAACATGTTATTACCAGGGAATTGAATATTGTATTAAAAATAATCTTAAATATTTCGAACCAGGCACTGGAGGTGAGCATAAAATCAGTCGAGGATTTGTACCGAATAAGACTTTTTCTGCCCATTATTTAAGCAACCCTACTTTCTCTAGTGCAATAACAAAATATCTACAGAAAGAGGGTCAATATATTGATAATTATATAGAAAATGTAGAAAGTCATAGCCCATATAGATTGGAAAATTAATTAAATGTAACTTATATATGACAGAAAATTCTACAAAAAATACCTCTAATTTTGATTATTTTCGCTATGATTATGATGTACCTAAAAATGAATACGGAATTGTGGCTTTAGGAGGATCATTAGACTATCAAAATCTCATTGCCGCGTATTCTAGTGGGATTTTCCCATGGTATAACCAAAGTGAAGAAATTCATTGGTGGTCACCAAGCCCACGTTGTATTTTAATTCCTGGAAATTTTCATAAATCCAAGAGATTGCTTCGTGAGTTAAAAAAAATAGAACACCATGTAACTTTTAATAAAGATTTTGATCAAGTTATAATTAATTGTGCAGCTCCCCGAAAAGATCAAGACGGTACCTGGATAAATAAGGATATGATCATTGCTTATAAGAACCTCCATAAAGAAGGTTGGTGCCATTCCATTGAGATATGGTCAGAAAATAATCTCATTGGCGGCCTTTACGGAATTGCTATTGATAAAATATTTTTTGCTGAATCGATGTACAGTAAAAAAAATAATGCCTCCAAATTTGCTTTACTTGCCTTGTGCCATGTCCTGATGGTGAATAATTTTAAATTGATTGACTGTCAGGTTCCCTCGCAACACTTATTTACTTTAGGTGCGACGCTAATATCAAAAGAAAATTTTACAACTAAATTAAAAAATTACTGCTCGAAAAAATACAAATTTAATAACTGGCCTAAAGGAAAAGTTTTACTCAAGAATCTTAGTTAAAATTAAAACACCAAATCTTAATTGCAATAAATTAACTATTTCTGCACAATCCGTTACTAAATTAATAAAATAAAGTAGAAGAATTTGGCTAAAGAAGAAGCAATTGAAATGGAGGGTGTTGTTACCGAAACACTTCCAAATACCACATTTAGAGTGGAACTCGAAAATGGACATACTGTGACGGCGCATATCTCAGGAAAGATGCGTAAACATTATATCCGAATCCTCACAGGTGACACTGTTACTATTGAATTGACACCATACGATCTAAGTAAAGGGCGAATTACGTATCGGGGTAAATAATAATTAAGACTTCACCTTCGCTTTTTTAGTAACTTTCTTTTTACTTTTTCTTGCAGCTTTAAAACTAAGCTTCAATTTTAATTGAGCCTCTGCTAGGTCAACATAAACGCTACCGCCATTTATTAGTTTCCCAAAAAGTAATTCATCCGCTAAGGGTTTATTTATGTGATCTTGAATCACTCTGGCTAAGGGTCTTGCTCCCATTTTAACATCATAACCATTATCAGCAATCCATAACCTTGCTTTTGAACTTACCTCAATATTAACACCTCGCTGACCTAATTTTAATTCTAACTCAATAATTAATTTATCGATTACACGACTAATCGAGTATTCATCTAAAGAAGAAAACTGGATTATTGAATCGAGTCTATTTCGAAATTCAGGAGAGAATATTTTATTAATTGCCATAGCGCCATCCGAGGCGTGATCTTGATCAGTAAAGCCAATTGATGCCCTAGTCATTTCATGGGCACCAGCATTGGTTGTCATGACAATTAAAATATTCCTAAAGTCAGCCTTGCGGCCATTACTGTCCGTGAGTGAGCCATGATCCATAATCTGTAATAATAAATTATAAACATCTGGATGTGCTTTTTCGATCTCATCTAGTAATAAAACTGCATATGGATTTTTTGCTACTGCATCGGTTAATAAGCCACCTTGCTCATAACCTACATACCCCGGCGGCGCCCCCAATAATCGAGAAACGGTATGTCTTTCCATATATTCGGACATATCAAATCTTATCAACTCAAGCCCCATTATCTCAGCAAGTTGGCGGGTTACTTCAGTTTTTCCTACACCGGTTGGCCCCGAAAACAAAAACGAACCTATTGGCTTCGTATCATCTGATAATCCTGATCTGGATAGCTTGATCGCAGAACAAAGCATGCTAATAGCCGGGTCCTGCCCAAAAATCACAAGCTTTAAATTTCGCTCAAGTGTCCGCATGACATCTTTGTCAGAAATTGAAACATTTTTTGGTGGAATTTGCGCCATCTTTGCAATGATATTTTCAATATGAACCTCTGTAATTTGAGTTCTTTTCTTACCATTCGTCTTTAATCTCATGTTCGCACCGGCCTCATCAATAACATCTATTGCTTTATCAGGTAAATTGCGATCATTTATATATTTATTAGATAAAATGACGGCCGCCTCGATCGAGGCATGCTCATAAGTTACATTATGGTAACCTTCAAATTGAGGTAACAATCCTTTTATTATTTCTATAGCTTCAGTATTAGATGGTTCCTTTACGTCAATTTTTTGAAATCTACGTGAAAGCGCTCTATCTTTTTCAAAAATACCTCTATATTCCGAAAAAGTAGTTGATCCAATACAACAAATATCTCCATTAGCTAGCGCTGGTTTAAGTATATTTGAAGCATCCATGACGCCTCCCGAAACTGCTCCAGCACCTATAATGGTATGAATTTCATCAATAAATAAAATGGCATGAGGGTCCTCCCTAATCTCTTTAACTACTGCCTTAAGGCGTTTCTCGAAATCACCCCTGTATTTAGAGCCGGCAATTAAAGAACCCATATCTAGAGAATAAATCACAGCATTTTGCATAATTACAGGTATACTTTTTTCAATAATTAACCTTGCAAGTCCCTCAGCTATAGCTGTTTTTCCAACACCAGCTTCGCCAACAAATAGAGGGTTATTTTTTCTTCGTCTGCACAATATTTGTATAGTGCGTTCAATTTCTTTTTCACGGCCAATTAACGGATCAATTTTTCCATTTTCAGCAAGTGCATTTAGATTTGTCGCGTATTTATCCAATGCTCTTGTCCCGCTACTTTCATCAACTTCATCATCAGTTTGTTTTGAGATTTTCTCATCAACAGGCTGCTCTGTACCGTGAGAAATATAATTAACGACATCTAATCGAGTAATTTCCTGTTTTGCTAATAAGTAAATTGCTTGTGACTTCTTTTCACTAAAAATTGCAACTAGCACATTATTACCTGCCACCTCTTTTTTCCCTGCGGACTGGACATGGAACACAGCTCGTTGCAAAACCCTTTGAAATCCTAATGTGGGCTGTGCTTCAATATTCTCCTGATCGCTAATAACTGGTGTAAAAGAATCAATAAAATCAATTAACTGTTGCTTTAATAATTTTATATCACCATCACAAGAATTTAAAATTTCAATAACATCAGGCATATCAAGTAGCGAAAGCAACAAATGTTCAACTGTTATAAACTCATGCCGCTTATCTCTTGCGCGCTGAAAAGCTTCATTTAAACAAAATTCTAATTCACTATTTAACAATTCAGTTCTTCCTAATTACATTAAAATTAATCTTCTTCAATCGAACATAAAAGAGGATGTTGGTATTCTTTTGACATTTTTGTAACCTGCGTCACCTTTGTTTCTGCTATTTCATAAGGATAAATACCACAAACACCTTTCCCTTTAGTGTGAACATCTAGCATGACTCGTGTAGATGTATTTTTATCCAAGGAAAATACAGACATTAAAACTTCAACCACAAACTCCATAGGAGTGTAATCATCATTAATAAGAATAACTTTATACAGTGACGGCGGTTTAAGCTCAGTTTTAGAGTCTTCTAAAGCCAGATCACTATATTGATTTTGATTTTCTGGGTTATTTTCAGTCATTATTGGATTAAATATTTACAATATAAAGTATGATTATCCTAAAAGGGTCATTGCTATATTGCAATATCTAAGTAAAAAAATTTACTGAGTAACAATCTTAATATTGATATTTTAAGGTATGATTATTTATAGAGTTATTTTAGTAGTTTAAAATATAAGAATCTAGCTTTTACAATACTTTCATCTTTGATGATTAAAAATTCACGAGACTGGACTTTAGCTAAATGCAATTAACAAAAATAAATACGCCGCTAAAAAAATATTATCAAATAAGTAATCATAATATTAATTTATTGATGAAAAATCTTCAGACCAAAGGACCATTTTTTGCATCTGCAATTGTTCTAATTATTATAATTTGGGAGTTAACGAAGCTC
>Ga0308019_10000365_pt1 | contig 28345 bp, 22 predicted proteins | sample Neamet284_FD_203135 | JGI IMG/M metagenome (GOLD analysis project Ga0308019, IMG submission 203135) | Marine microbial communities from water near the shore, Antarctic Ocean - #284 | ecosystem: Environmental > Aquatic > Marine > Unclassified | place: Southern Ocean | collected 2014-10-01
TTGCCCAAAATGATCTTAAGCGGCTCATCGCCTACACCTCCATTAGCCACATGGGCTTTGTTAGTTTGGGAATATTTGCGTGGAATCACCTCAGCTTACAAGGCACTGTAATGCAAATGGTGGGTCATGGTTTGAGCTCTGCAGGACTATTTGCCATTGCAGGTTTGTTGCAGCAGCGCTTCCATACCCGCGCCTTGGATAAAATGGGTGGATTGTGGAGCCTAATGCCTAAGTTGGCCGCCTTGAGCATGGTGTTTGCGGTGGCAGCCCTAGGCCTGCCCGGTTTAGCAAACTTTATTGGCGAATTCATGATCTTGTTAGGGGTGTTCCAAGTAGAGCCTTGGGCTGCTTCTTTAGCGGCCTTGGGAATGATCCTAGCGCCAGTCTATGCCTTGATCATCATGCAAAAAGGTTTTTTTGGTGCGCCAGTGGGTGACAAAGCTGATGTGCTGGATCTTAACGCCCGCGAACTGCTGATGTTAGGGTTATTGGTGGCAGGCCTGGTGTTGCTGGGCTTTTGGCCTAATCTTATATTTACCGTAACCGCAGCACCAGTAGATTATCTGATGAACTTGGGCAAAGGAGTTAGCATATGAACTGGCTCGAATTAACATCTCTCATGCCCTTGTTAATAGTGGCTTCAATTAGTGTCATATTGCTACTGCTAATAGCCTTCGTACGTGACCATAAGCTTACTTGTTGGGTCACCTGCGTGGGGTTTATTATGGCTGCCTTCTTTGCTTTTGCTGATATGGGTAATACGGCGCAGCAAGTGACCCCCTTATTGATAATAGACGATTTCAGCCGCTTACTGGGAGGAGTTGTGTTGTTGGTAAGCTTAGCCTGTGCCTGGATGTCCTACGCCTACTTAGAAACAGCTGATGAAATCTGTGAAGAGTATTATATATTGCTGTCTCTGGCGGCCTTAGGTGCCTGTGTGTTGGTAGCAAGCAATCATTTTGCCAGCATGTTTATTGGCCTAGAACTTATGAGTGTCTCCTTGTTTGCCATGGTGGGATATATGGCCCACAGCAAACAACAGGCCAATATGACCCTTGAAGCTGGCGTTAAGTACATGGTGCTGTCTGGAGTGTCGTCTAGCTTCTTATTGTTTGGCGTGGCGCTGATTTACGCTTATGCAGGTACCCTAACCATCGACCTTCAAGTCGTTGCAGACGGGCCACACTTACAATCAGGATACTTGATTGTTGGCTCAGCCCTGCTGTTAGTGGGCGTGGCTTTTAAGATGTCTTGGATACCTTTTCATATGTGGACGCCGGATGTTTACCAAGGTGCGCCAGCGCCTGTTACTGGCTTCTTGGCAGGGGCGGTTAAAGTGGCGGTATTTGCCTTCGCCATGCGCTGGTTGATGATGGCCCAAGGCGACTATTTGGACTTGCTGCTTTTAGGTTTGACCGTGATGGCGGTGCTGTCTATGGTTATAGGTAACTTATTGGCTTTGCGACAAAACAATTTAAAACGTCTGCTTGGCTACTCAAGTATTGCTCATATGGGATACATCATTGTGACCCTAGCGGCTACAGCAACCCATGGGGCTGCTGCCTTATCAACCGCGCTTGAAGGGGCTGCCATCTATTTAATCACATACGCCAGTATGACCATGTTGGCGTTTACGGTGATAAGCCAGCTGGCGGCAAAGGACCGACGTTTTGAGAGTGGCACTTTAGCGGATTACGAAGGCCTTCTGTTTCAGCAACCCTTGTTAGCAGGTTCGTTAATTCTGGCCATGTTAGCTCTAGCTGGTATGCCGTTAACGGCAGGTTTTATTGGTAAGTATTATTTAGTGCTAGTGGCTGTCGACAGTCAGCTCTGGATGTTACTGAGCTTGCTGGTGCTAGGAAGTAGTCTAGGTTTGTATTATTACTTGCGGGTGATATTGGTGCTGTGCAAACCTCCAGTTAGTGATCGCCTCATGGTTCTTGGCACTAGTGAAAAACTGCTATTATTGCTCTTGGTGGCGGCTACCCTGTGGTTGGGTATATACCCAACACCGGTGATTGAATGGGTTCAACTCGCCATCGCATAGGGCAATTACCACTACCTTTCTCACAAATAATTATTTGGTTAGCGCTGTTAATTTATTCTCGATTGCCTTATTTATAGCCTGTTGATGATCTCTATGACATAACCTTAATGTTTATTTTATTAACATAATCTAGGCAAGTGTTTCATTTTAAAACATATCCTTTATATTAAATATTATTGTTTATAATTAATATATACCTGTATATATTATTGTCCTAGAGCGACACGATTTGGATGAAATATATTGTAAAAGCGACACATTAGGATTAATATAGTTTAAATAATACAAATACCTACTTGTATTTAAAACGTATAAATTAGTGAATATTTATGTCGCTAGATCTTATTGAAAATAAAAAATGGCAACTAGGCGCATTATTAATACCTGGTTATAATTTGGCTGAAATGAGCCATATTATTGAGCCATTAAAAGTTGCTAATCACCGCCTTGGGCATACCCTTTATCGATGGAAATTATTTTCCTTAGAAGGAGGGGGTGTAATGTCCTCATGTGGCATACAGGTTGATACGCTACCCTTGAGCTCTGACCTAGTTTTAGATCAGCTTGACGCATTAGTTATTTGTGCAAGTCAGGACGTCTATCAACTTCCTCTTCAAGGTTTTACCAAACCTTTAAAGCGCCTAGCCGAAAATGGCACGTTATTAGGTGGTGTTGGTACTGGCCCTTACTATCTCTACCGTGCTGGCTTATTAGACGATTGTCGCTGGACCATCGATCACCGTCATTTAGGTGACCTACGCCAACAAGGCGCTACACCAAACCGCGCAATTTTTAATGTAAATAATAATCGCTTTACCTGCCAAGGCGGAAGTACAAGCCTAGATATGATGTTGCATATTATCCATCTCCACCATGGTAAATCATTGGCGATTTCCGTAGCAGAAGAGATGAATTGTGGCATGTTGCGCACTCCTAAAGAACATCGTTTGGATAATAAGATCAGTCCGTACGGTTGGCCTAACTCTTTACAGCAAGTAGCGTCATTAATGGAAAATAATATTGATGAGCCATTAACTCTTTCTGAAATAAGTGGTTATGCCGGTTTAGGTAAACGTCAAATTCAACGTTTGTTTAAGGTATATATTGGCATTTCTCCAAGTATTTATTATTTAGAAAAACGTCTTAATCATGCTCATAAATTATTATTTGAGTCTGAGCTTACAGTTGAAAAAATTGCCATGTATAGTGGCTTCTCTTCTTTGCCTAGTTTTTATAAATGTTATAAAAAACGCTTTGGACTTCCTCCATTAAAAGCGCGTCATCAAAAAGCATTAATGTGGTCTGCTTAATTCATTAGATTGCATCACTCCGTTAGTAATAACATTAAATGACAGCCACAAAAAAGCCCAGCTATTGCTGGGCTTTTTAATGCTGAATTCTTGGGGCTAGTGCCCCAAGGTATCGCTATTAGAATTTTGCGTAAGCTTCGCGCAACTCAACCATAGGATGGTTTTCAGACATTTGGAACTTCACCAACAATTCACGCGCAATCATGTCGCGGTCTTGCTGATTGTTTGGAAGATCAATGGAATCAGGGATGGTTACCCAACCGTTGATGTTACGATCGAAAACCGCTGCACGGTCTTCTTCGTAGCCCATATGAACGTCTTCCAACCAGTTAAGGTCGGACCAGTTCATTTTGGCCATATATTCCGTAAGGTACGGAGTGCAATGGTCCATGTCAGGCACCAAGTTAACGTCGTAACGGTAACCGATGGTCTGACCAATCATCTTCTCACGGTCTGTATCCAGGCCGTCTGTAGTTAAATAATGATCTACATCTTGTGACATTATAATGTCCTCCTAGAAACGCGTCATGTCTGGACGGCCAACTGTGTGCTGGCTGCCTGCTAATGGTACTTGAGCCATGGCAGACGCTTCCATTGTTAGAGCCGCAATATCTTCTGGCTCTAAAGAATGGATGTTTGTCTTACCACAAGCACGTGCCAACAACTGACATTCGATGGTTAGAGTGTGTAGGAAGTTATATACACGCTCAGAAGCTTCGTCTGGGTTAAGACGAGCACGTAGAATAGGATCTTGAGTCGCAACACCTACTGGACAACGTCCAGTGTGGCAGTGATAACAAGAACCGGCTTCAACGCCCATTTCATTAGGGAAGTCAGCTTCGTCGATGTCACGGTTACAGTTCAACGCCATTAGCGAAGAGTGACCAATCGCAACTGCATCAGCACCAAGTGCCAAAGCTTTAGCTACGTCACCACCGTTACGGATACCACCAGCATATACAAGACTGATTTCGCCAGTCATGCCTACGTCATCAAGAGCATTACGCGCCTGACGGATCGCAGCGATACCAGGAACACCAGTTTCCTCAGTAGCGATGTGTGGACCAGCACCAGTAGAACCTTCCATGCCATCGATGAAGATAGAGTCTGGCTCACACTTAGCAGCCATACGCACGTCATCATATACACGAGCCGCACCCAGCTTAAGCTGAATAGGGATCTGCCAATCAGTAGCTTCACGGATTTCTTTGATCTTCAAAGAAAGGTCATCAGGACCCAACCAATCTGGGTGACGAGCAGGTGAACGCTGGTCAATACCGGCTGGTAGTGAACGCATCTCAGCAACCTGGTCGGTTACTTTCTGACCCATCAAGTGACCGCCTAAACCAACTTTACAGCCTTGGCCGATAAAGAATTCACACGCATCTGCTAGACGCAAGTGGTGTGGGTTAAAGCCGTAACGAGACTGGATACACTGATAGAACCACTTCTCAGAGTAACGACGCTCATCAGGGATCATGCCGCCTTCGCCAGAACAGGTCGCAGTGCCTGCCATGGTTGCGCCACGGGCCAATGCTGTCTTAGCTTCGTAAGACAATGCGCCAAAACTCATACCAGTGATGTACACAGGAATGTCGAGTACCATAGGGCGCTTTGCTCTAGGGCCGATCACGGTTTTGGTTAAGCACTTTTCACGGTATCCTTCAATTACGAAGCGTGTCAAAGTACCAGGCATGAAGGTCAAGTCGTCCCAGCTTGGGATTTTCTTGAACAATGACATACCACGCATACGGTAACGACCAAGGTCGGCCTTGATGTGGATGTCGTTCATGACTTCAGGTGGGAAGACAAAACTCTTACCAATAATTTCTTTTTGATTAACAACTGCCATAATAAGTATCCTCGCTGCTCTTAAAGAACTAGCTTCTTCTCTGATGGTTCGAGGTTGTCGTAGTTCCACAACTGCTTACCAGCGACGATCTTTTGCATGTTATCGATGCCGTTAGGCGCTTCCATACCATATAGATCTAGCTTGGACTTTAACCACTTACGGTCAAGGTCGTTCAAGTCAGCTGGCACGGCGTCTACACCTAAGCCTTCAATTTTTCCGCCTACGTAGATGGTACCATCGTACATAGAGTCGCCAAGGTTTATGCCAGCGTCACCAAGAATGATCATTCGGCCACGTTGCATCATAAAGCCTGTGAATGCGCCAGTCTTACCACCAACGATGATAGTGCCGCCTTTTTGGTCGATACCGGTACGTGAACCCACGTCACCTCTACATACTAAGTCACCGCCACGAATGGCTGCGCCGAAGGTAGAACCCGCATTTTTCTGGACCATGATAGTACCAGCCATCATGTTTTCGCCACATGACCAGCCAACACGGCCAGAGATGTTAACGTTAGGTCCGTCGATCAAACCACAACCAAAGTAGCCTAAGCTGCCTGTAACGTTAAGTTGCAAACGGTTTAGGATACCTACACACAAACCGTGCATAGAGCCAGGGTTGCTTAGGTTAATCGTGCCACAACCTTCGGCCATCAATTCACGAAGACGGATGTTGATTGCTGTTGGGTCCATACCTTCACAATCCAAAGTACCTACTTTGTTTGTGTCGACTACTGGAGCCCATGCATAAGTAAGATTCGCCGATTCGCCAGCATCAAAAAAACGCTGTTGAGTTCGGTTTGAGAGCTTTTCCGTATGCAATCCCATGTCATGGGATTGACCGGATGTGCTTACAGTTGCCATACGCGCACCTCGCCTTCATAAGGGTCAAATGTATCAATTTCGTGATCGAAGATTTTACGGATTGAAACTTCTTCAGAAGCCAATGCGATAAAGTCGTCAGTCTCGTAGATAACCATAGGCTTAGCAGCCATAACGTCTTTAGCCATACCAAGCGAGTCAGAAGTCGCTACTAGGTAGGTAAATACGCCGTCTAGGTCTTCTACTGAACGACGCATAGCTTTTTCTAAGTCGTCGCCTTCGCTGATGCGGTTAGCGATGTAAACAGCAATAAGCTCTGAGTCACAGTTTGAGTTAAAACGGTTACCAAGACGCTCAAGTGCACGACGGTTAGTCCAGTAGTTAGTTAACTGGCCGTTGTGTACTACAGATACGTCTGCAAACGGATATGCCCAGTATGGGTGAGCTGAACGAATATCTACGTCAGACTCAGTTGCCATACGCGTGTGGCCGATTGCGTGAGAACCTACAAAAGAGTTGATGCCGTACTGAGCTGAAACAACAGCTGCATCACCCAAGTCTTTGATCAATTCAAGACCGTTACCGCAAGACATTACTTCAACGCCGTCGATGTCTTCAATATAATCGATTAGGTTTTTAAGGTCGCCAGCAAAAGACACTTCATAACGCAATGCGTAAGAAGTTGAATTTTCTTTCTTGGCTACATTAGCGCCTAACTCAGCCATACGCGCATCGACTAAGTCGTTACGAGACTGAAGTTTAGATGCAACGTCATAACCTTTTTTGGTATCAGCTTGCTCTGCAAGGTTGATACGCATTATGTAATTACTAATGGGTGGGCCATATAGCGCATAACCGGTAGAATCTGGTCCGCGATGCTTCAAAGCTTGAAGCATATCAGTCATTTCTTGTCCGATGTTTGCACCGCCCTTCTTATGAATAAGGCCTGCAATACCACACATGGTCGCGTCTCCTAATTATTTACTTATTAGAGTAGTTATAAAATTGGCTGGTAGGCTATTAGCCTAACCAGCCGAGGTTTTCTGAAAGCGTGCTGTTTATGGCAAGCAATCAAGATACGTTTCTGTATCCCAGTTAGTCACTGTCTGGTTAAAGCGTTCCCACTCATCCTTCTTATGACCGTGGTATACGGTGTACATTTCGCCAGGCATAGAAGACTTAACAACTTCATCGTTTTCAAGTTCTATCAAAGCATCGCCTAAGGACATTGGTAATTTTTTAACAATTTTACCTGCTTCCATAGCCGCGTAGATGTTACGTTCTTCCGGATCACCTGGATCAAGATCGTTGTCCATACCATCGTCAAACGCCTTAAGTAGTGCAGCGCCCATAAGGTATGGGTTAACCATAGAGTCTACTGAACGGTACTCAAAACGGCCTGGCGCAGATACACGCAAAGCACACGTACGGTTCTGGTAACCCCAGTCTGCGAAGATCGGTGCCCAGAAGCCAGTGTCCCATAAACGACGGAACGAGTTCACAGTAGAAGAACCAATTGAGGTTAAGGCTGGCAAGTGAGCAATTACGCCACCAATGCACTGTAGGCCGATAGGACCTGGCTTAGACTCATGGATATCAAGTACTGGCATAAAGGTGTTATGACCACCTTCACGGTAGGTAAACGGACCAGGCATGCCTGGAAGCGAGTCACCGCCAGCGATTTCTGGATGGCATACGTCTTCGCCGCCAGACCATAGAGACATGTTATGGTGACAGCCTGAAGCTGATACGCCCATAAATGGCTTACTCATGAAGCAAGCGATCAAACCAAATTCACGCGCAACTTGTGCACAAATTTGACGATAAGTGGTTAGACGGTCAGCGTTCTGCAATACGTCATCGTACTGAGTATTCAATTCTAACTGGCCAGGGGCGTCTTCGTGGTCGCCCTGAATGATGTCTAAGCCCATTTTTTCAGAGTACTCAATGACGCGCATGAATACAGGACGCAACTCTTCAAACTGGTCAATGTGGTAACACGTTGGCTTAGTAACACCGCCATCTGGCATGCCGTCTTCGCCCTTCTTTAACCACATCATTTCTGGTTCAGTACCACAGCGCATTTCTAGGCCGTGCTTACCTTTAAATTCTTCGTGTATACGACGCAAGTTACCGCGGCAATCTGAAGTCAAAAATTGACCTGGATTAACACGCTCTTCGCGGTTACGGAATAATGTACAGAACACGCGTGCAACACGCTTGTCCCAAGGTAGCTGTACAAATGTATCTGGATCAGCGATGCCTACAAGCTCAGAAGCTTCAGGACCGTAACCAATGTATTCGCCGTGACGGTCAATCGCTAAGTTAGCCGTTGAACCATATACAAGCTGAAAGCCTTTGGCCGCTGTGCGCTCCCAATGACGTGCTGGTATACCTTTACCTACAATGCGACCAGTTACAGAGATAAACTGGTAATAAACATAGGTAATGCCTAATTCGTCGATCTTAGCGCGCACTTGCTTAACCAGGTCATCACGACCCGGAGCGTCAACGTATTGCTGTAAATCTGTCATCGATGCCTCCTCATATTATTGTTGTTTGAGCCTAGGGACCCGTGCCTTTCAACCAAAAAAACCGGAATTGGTACACCAAAGGTCCTTATAAAGCACCGTAAAGGTATACCATTTATGAATTTAAAGAGGCAAGCCTTTTTTTGTAATTTATTTCTACAAACGCCGCATAGCGCGGTTAAATCGATGTTTTTTAAACGATTTTTAATTTAACCCTCTCGATTGTAATTTCAAACCAATTAGATCCCAAAAAAACGCCAATAATTTTATACCAATGACTATACCAATTATCAAACTATGTGTGCTAACCTAAAGACCAACAGAAACCAAACGCAGTAACCAACCATGTTCCCCAGTACGGCACCTTTAACATACCAAACTTTGGATCGACGCCAGTCTAGGCCTAACGGTGCACGGGCGTTGGCTAGGGCCATCTCGGAAGCCATACGCAAACAAGTCTATAGGGCTAACGAGCGCCTACCCGCTGAAAGAGACCTAGCTGCCCATTATGATGTTTCCCGAGGCACGTTAAGAAGCGCCCTTACGTTTCTGGAACAAGATGGCTTAGTAGAGCGTAAGGTAGGCAGTGGCACTTTTGTGCGGCCACAGGTCGTTGAGGAAGCTGCGAGCCAATTCGCAGACACTACCAGCCCAATGCAACTTATGCAGGTTCGCAACATGCTAGAACCCGCTATTGTAGATCTGGCTGTACACCATGCCGCGGGTCGGGACCTTGAACAACTCGGCAAAGCTCTTGAAAGAGTAGAGGCTGCTAGAACAGCTGAACAATTCTCCATTGCCGACGAAGCCTTTCACCAGGCCATCGCACAAGCGTGCGACAATCCGCTGATGATGTGGATCTACGAGCAGGTGAATGAAGTACGCCGCCATGAGCTATGGCGAGCTAGCCGCGGCAAAGTGTTGAGCACTGAGAACATGGCCCAATACAATGCCCATCACCGGACCATATTTGAGGCTATCAGCCATCGTGATGCACGGACAGCTAAAGCTAGCATGGCGGAACATTTAAACAAGGCACAAAAGGATTTAGTGCGTTAATCTTCACCTTTATAGTCAATTTGTTAAAAAATTTTACAAATTATTACATTCTATTCATGCTGCAGACAAAGGCTGTTCATATCATGTTGTTATCCTCGATAGCGCACGCTCGCTGTACTCAGTGAACACATTTATACCATTTGAGCCCTTGGCCTATGAAGCCCCTTAGTTATTACAGTGCTAATCCCATGCCACCCCCTATATCGGGTGATGATGGTACACAACGCTATAGAGTGCCTGCACAACATTTGATTTCCTTGCAGTTGGCTGCGGGCTCCACCTTAACTTTGAACGATCCTGAAGGTGAGCAAGAAGTTCAGCTTATGGCCTTTGACAGTAACGGTAAGCCGGCTATTGCAAGTTTGGGCGTAGCAGCCAATAGTGATATTGCACCGTTACGTGACTGGATGGACGCTAACGACCAGGCTAGCTGCCAGGGTATTTCCATCTTTGGGGCTAAATCGAAAGCTGAAAGTAAGCAAAGCTACACGGTCACCAATGACTGTTTATGTTTGATTGCCGCTCCGGGTGAAGACATGAGCCAAGAACAACTCATACCGCCTACAGACATCATTGTTGGCGTTAGTGGCACTGGGGTAATTGTTAATGACGAACTGCCTGCTCCTTTAGGCATTGTTGATCGTGAAATCCGTATTAACAACAGCACCGCTGAAAGTTATTTAGTTAAAGCGGGTGAATACATTCAAATTATCGACGTTTCCGGTCGACAATGTTCAGATTTTATTGCCTTAGACGCGGCCCGCTTAGCGGAAGGTGTAGAAAAACTGATTTGCCCAGTAACTACCCGCACCTTAATGGCGTCTGCTTTCCCAGGCCCAGGCCTCCACGATAAGTTCTACACCGATGATCAAATTAACGTTCTTACCGTCGTCCAAGACACTGTAGGTCGTCACGATACGTTCAACACAGCCTGTAACGCAAAGTATTACGACGACATCGGTTATCCTGGCCATGTAAACTGTTCCGAGAACCTAAATGCAGTGTTTGCCCCAATGGGTATTGCAGCACGTAAAGGCTGGCCAGCAGTAAACTTTTTCTTTAACACAGGCTACGACGATTACGATCAACATAGCTCGTGCCAGCCTTGGACTCGCCCGGGTGACTATGTGTTATTGCAGGCTCAGGTAGACCTTGTTTGCGGTAGTACCGCTTGCCCAGACGATACCACCCCAGCCAATGGCTGGAACCCAACAGACATTCATGTGCGTATTTACGCCGCAGATAACAACTTTGAGAAAGGCAATGCCTTCCGTAAAAACGCCGTAGCAGATTCAACTATGACTAAGAAAACAGCATTCCATGACCGCTTCGCCACCATGACTCAACACTTTGTTGATTACAACGGCTATTGGTTAGCAAACCACTTCAGTAATTATGGCGCTATCGCCGAATATTGGGCTTGTCGTGAAAAAGTGGTATTGATGGACTTAAGCCCATTACGCAAGTGTGAAGTTTTAGGTCCAGATGCCGAAAACTTATTGAACTACGCGGTTACCCGTAATATTCGCAAGCTTGCTATTGGCCAAGTGATCTACACCGCAATGTGTTACCACAACGGCTGCATGGTAGATGACGGCACAGTATTCCGCCTTGGTGCTGATAACTTCCGCTGGGTTGGTGGTTGTGACGGCGCCATTGAATGGCTACGTAAGGTAGCTATCGAAAAGGATTTTGCTGTAGTAATCAAAGACTCCAATGACCAGCTGCACAATTTGCCAGTGCAGGGGCCATTAAGTGGCGAAACCTTGAAAAAGGTCATTTTTACGCCTGATGAACAAACTAGTATTGAAGACTTGCGTCCGTTCCGCATTACCCATGGCCGTATTGGTGGGCCACAAGGCGCACCTGTCACTGTGTCTCGTACAGGTTACACTGGCGAACGCGGTTACGAAGTGTGGTGTCATCCTAAAGACGGTCATGAAGTATGGGATGCCGTTTGGGAAGCTGGCCAAGAATTTGGCATTACCCCACTAGGTTTGGAAGCTTTAGATAACCTAAGAATTGAATCGGCATTAATTTTTGCCGATTACGAATTTAACGATCAAACCGATCCGTTCGAAGCTGGCATCGGTTTCACCGTGCCACTTAAAACCAAAGAAGAAGATTTTATTGGCCGTGATGCTTTGATTGAACGAAAGGCTAATCCACAGCGTCAGCTAGTTGGTTTAGTATTAGAAGGCGAAGAAATTGCAGGTCACGGCGAATGCGTCCGTGTAGGCCGCCAACAAGTGGGCACTATTACCAGCGCTGTGCGCTCACCCATATTAAATCAGAACATTGCTTTATGTAGTATGTCCATCGACCACATTGAACCTGGAACTCAGGTAGAAGTGGGTAAGCTCGATGGCCACATTAAACGTATTCCCGCAACCGTAGTGGGTATTTCTCACTACGATCCAACTAAGTCTCGCGTTAGAGCCTAGCTTGGAATTGATGTTGCAAGTCTTTTCGATTCAGCGGTATCGCTGAACCGAAAAATTAAACAGGCTTTGGCCTGTCGTTAAAAAAGAAGGGGGTCATTACCCGTGATGAAAAGCTGATACTTGACAGCTTATGTATTTACCCATAGTTTGTAAGTACATAAATATCAATAAATAAAAATAATACCGAGGAAATACTAATGAAATTTAGAAATACATTAATAGCTGCTGGCGCTTCTGCCATCCTACTATCTGCAACTGGCGTAGCCAAAGCAGCAGATAGCACAAAGCCTATCGTTATCCCTATCCACAACTGGTCTAGCCAAGTGGTTATGGCTCACGTTATTGGTGGCATATTTGAAAGCATGGGCAACAACGTTGAATATGTTCCAGCGGATAGCCAAGCAGTATACGAATCTATTCGTAATGGCGACGTTACCATTTCACACGAAGTATGGCAGTCAAGTTTTGGTAGTTCATTCTACAATGCCATGGCTAAAGGTGGCTTGATCGACGCCGGTACTCACTCTGCAGCAACCCTAGAAGAAATGGGTGTACCAACTTGGGTAGTTGACCAAAACCTATGTCCTGGCTTACCTAACTGGGAAGCTCTAAAGAATTGTAAAGATGTGTTTACTACAGTGGATTCAGATGGCAAAGGCCGTTGGTTAGAAGGCCCACAAAGCTGGCACGGTACGTTGATGGAAGAGCGTATTTCAGCACTTGGTTTGGGTGATGACTACATGGTTAAATATGCTGGCGGTGCTTCTTCCCTTTGGGCAGAATTAGCTGCAGCTAAGAAAGAAGGCCGCGCTACCATTATCTTTAACTGGACGCCGAACTTCACCGATGCTGAAGGTTTTACCTTCATCGAATTCCCAGAGTACACTGCAGGTTGTCGTGTAGTTGATGGTGGTGACGGAAGTTGTGGTTCTCCAAAAGGTTGGTTGAAGAAAGCAGCTAGCTACAAGTTCCCGAAGAGTCACCCTGCTGCGTACACTGCGTACAGCAAGATTTCCTTCTCTACAAGTCAAATCGGCTCAATGGCTGCTTTGGTTGACACAGACGGATTGGACCATAAAGATGCTGCAGCTAAATGGCTTGCAGACAACGAAGCTACTTGGATGGCTTGGACTAAGTAACATTTAGGCATTAATGCCTAATGTAACTGAACCCTCTGATTGGGGATCCAATCAGAGGGTTCTTTTTTTGACATAATGGCCTTTTCTATCTAGCCCAATATGTCAGTTTTACCACTAAAATCTCAAAAAAATGAATTCGCCTATGTCTATGCAAAATGCAACATCTCCTTCGGACGAACCCGTTATTCGTTGCGACTCAGTTTACAAAATTTTCGGCGACAATGCAGAAAGCATGTTAGAGAAAGCTAATGGTGTAGTTGATGCTGCAAAATTTCAGGCAGCAGGATGCATCGTTGGTGTAAATAATGCTTCTTTTGACATACATGAAGGTGAACTACTTATTATTATGGGTCTATCTGGCTCTGGAAAATCAACCTTATTAAGGTGCATCTCCAGATTGACCGACGCCACAGCTGGCGAAATATTCATTGACGGTGAAGACATCCTGAAAATGAATAACAAGCAATTGATTGAGCTACGCCGCAATAAAATGGGCATGGTGTTTCAAAACTTCGCCTTACTGCCACACAAGACAGTATTAGAAAATATTGCTTTCCCATTACAAGTAAAAGGCATTAGCACTAAAGAGAGTGTTATAAAAGCCAAAGAAATGGTGGATTTAGTTGGCCTTACTGGGCGCGAAGACTATTTCCCACGACAACTATCCGGTGGACAACAGCAGCGCGTGGGCATCGCCCGTTCGCTGGTGATTGAACCTGATATCTGGTTCCTTGACGAACCTTTTTCTGCACTTGACCCACTCATTCGTAAAGAGATGCAGGATGAGTTTCTACGTTTACAATCAACACTACACAAAACTATTTTATTCGTCACCCACGATTTCGACGAAGCCTTGCGTCTAGCAGACCGCATCGCAATTATGAAAGATGGCATCATCGAACAACTTGATACACCCGCCAATATAGTCCTGAACCCAGCGACTGAATATGTGCGTAAATTTACCGAAGAAGTACCGCGCGAAAAAGTACTAAAAATTGAATCTGTTATGGACGCATTTGATCCAAGTGAATCAATGAGTGACATTACAGTGCCCCATAATGTGGTCATTGAAACCGTGGCTAAAGTTATTCTAAACTCTAGCAAACCTGTAACGGTTGTCGATGACACAGGCCAAACCGTCGGCGCTATAAGCGCTGCTAAAATTGTTCATGTTCTGTTTGGAAGCCATTCAAGCCAGGGGAGTGATAACGCCTCATGATCGAACTATTTAAACAGAAAAAATCCCTGCAATTTATCTTACTGTTAGTGGTTTTTTACCTGCTAAACCATTTTATTGTGCCTTCTGATTCGAGTATTCTATGGCGCCTACCGCAAGCACTGTCATGGTTTCCACTTTATATCAATGACGCAATTGGTTACCTAATGTTTGAATGGTGGCCAATTGAAGTGTATGACCCAGATATCGAGGAGTTCGAACAAAAGCCGCTAGTGAGCCAATTCACACGAGTAATATCTGGCTTTATTCTTTTCCAAATCGAGTTCATCCGAGAAATAATGCTAGGCGGCGCAAAAACAATCGTCACTTTTTCCAGTTGGGACTGGGCCACAGCAAACCCTTGGGCAAGAATGCCTGGTTTACCCTGGACAGTGATCGCTGGCGGTGCCACCATCTTAGGCTATGCACTTGCTGGACGCGGACTTGCTCTATTAGTAGGGCTTTCCATGACCTACATTTCTGTGTTTGGCCAATGGGAACCGGCCATGCAGACCTTGTCATTCGTATTGGTTGCTGCCCCGGTTTCGGTTTCTATTGGCCTCGCACTTGGCATATGGGCCTTTAGAAGCAAAACCGTTGAAAACGTACTCAACCCACTACTTAACATGGCACAGATCATCCCTCACTTTTCCTACTTAATTCCAGTGATGGTGTTTTTTGGTATTGGTGATCATGCAGGTGCTATTGCAACGGTTATTTTTGCCACTCCACCTATGGTACGCCTCACCTTACTTGGCCTCAAAAAATTGGGCCCCGAAGTAGCCGAATCTGGCATGATGAGTGGCTGCACCAATTGGCAACTATTGACCAATGTATTGGTTCCAACGGCCCGCCGCGACATATTGATTGGTGTAAACCAAGTCATAATGCAATGCTTGGCCATGGTTGTTTTAGCATCGCTGATCGGTGCAAAGGGGCTAGGCATTGACCTTCTGATCGCTCTTAACCGTCTTGATATCGGTAAAGCCACCGAAATCGGTATTTGCATCGTATTAATCGCAATTGTGCTGGACCGTATGTCCCTGGCCTGGGCCAATAAACAAACCGACTACTTTTCCAGCCTGTCCTTTGTCGAAAAGCACAAGTATTCTCTCATATTTGCGGCACTTTTCGTGGTTGCACTAGGCTTAGCTTATGTGGGTCAATTCATTTTTCCAGAAGGTTTTAACTACCTGTACATTGTGCCGCAGAACAAAGGCCTTTCCATCGCCATTTACTTGCAGTCCGGTGTTGACTGGATATGGGACACCTACTTCTTCTCCCTCAAAGTCTTTAACGAATGGTTAATTCTTTCTGTATTGATACCTGTTAAAACCGCATTTTTGGGCATGCCAGTGATAGCAACCTTTACATTGGTCATGGGTACTGGTCTTATTGTAGGTGGTATTAGAGTTGCCCTAACTGTAGGTGCATTTTTGCTCTTTATCGCTCTCACCCAGTGGTGGGACCGGGCACTGATTACCGCATACCTAATGAGTGTGTCTGTAGTTATATCAGGCGTAATTGGCATTACGGTGGGTACATTGTGTGCACAGAACGCTAGATCAACACGCTTTATTCTGACCTACTGCGATACCTTTCAGACCTTCCCGTCGTTTATTTACTTAATCCCAGTAATGATGCTATTTGGAATCACCGATACCGCCGTAGTTATTGCGATTATTGTGTATGCTTCAATTCCCGCCCTTCGCTACACCGTAGAAGGCCTATTGAGTGTCCCAGAAACGTTACAAGACGCCGGCACAATGTCTGGAGTGAATAGAGTACAGCGTTGGTTAACTATTGAGTTACCCATGTCGTTCCCTCACATTGCCTTAGGTCTTAATCAAACTGTGGTGTTTGCCCTGTCTATGGTTATCATCGGTGCAATGATCGGTACAGATGATCTTGGACAGTTGATCCTGGGTTCCCTGTCTGACAGAAATGGTGTTGGCAACGGATTAATTCTTGGTATATGCGTTGCTTGTATTGGCCTCGCTATCGATCAGATATTACGTACATGGGCCAACCAGAGAAAACAGGCCCTGGGTTTGAATTAATAAAGGATTAATTTAACAGATAAAAGGCCGGGCAATGCCCGGCCTTTTTGTACCTAAATACTAAAAGCTTAATCGCTCAAGAGGGTTAATCTCTCAAAGGAATAGCAACATCTATGCCGCGCTGTATTTCCCCTACTTTGTCATAAAGTGGCAGGGTTGCAAGTTTACCTTCATGAAAATTTCCATCTATACAGCCTATTGCAACTAGAGTATCTGGCAGATTGCCAGATTCAAGCATCAATGCAATACCTACACCCTGTTTTAAATAGGGTGACAAAGCACCTGCAGTCACTTTGCCAACTACATGGCCATCCATTCTTATTTCGCCACCTATATGTGGCTCTGCATTACACAAAATGCCTATCAAACGAGTGCTTTTAGATGCTTCTTTAAGTGCAGCCTTGCCAATAAAATCCCCTTTATCTTGGTCAACAAACATGCCTAAGCCTACGTCGAAGGGTGTGGTTGTATGATCAAAATCGGACCCAGCATTAAGTATCCCGGCTTCGATACGGCGAATATGCATCGCATCAAGGCCAAAGATATCAAGCCCAAAAGGTTCACCTGCTTGCTTCAAATGTTGCCATAGGGCTTGTGCATCATGATGCGCTTCTGTGTAGTATTCCCAGCCTAGCTCGTTGGTGTATCCGGTGCGCGTAATAACGACTTCTTGACCACCAAACTTAACCCGCGCCATAGCAAAGTAACCAAATGGCTCGGGCATGCCATCATCACACGCTGAAGCCAGCACTTTCATTGAATTTGGGCCTTGAACTTGTGATACAAATATCTTCGGATCCGTAATTTCAACATTTAATCCCACCGCATGAGCTCTAGCCCAGCTGTAGAAATCACCATCTGCTTGAGCGTACCAAAAACAGTCATCAGCAACCCTCAACAGAATGCCATCTACAATCAGGCCACCGTCTTCGTAGCACGCAAGGCCATAAGCACAGCGACCGGTTTTAAGTTTAGTAATGTCTTTGGTGAATAGTTTATCCATTAATAGCAGCGCATCCGCACCCTTAAACTGAAGTGGCAGTTCTCCTGTATTGAGCACAGCTACTTTTTGGCGTAGCAACCAATAGCCATCTTCAGTTGAGCGGTGGTCGAAACAACACGCCATAAGACGGCGATTATAGACACAATAATGCGGACCAAGTGGACGCTCAATGTCATGATAACGATGCCGCGTAAGCGCAAAATCCCACCCGGCACCATAGATAGTAGAGACTAAATCTCGGGATATACCGTCGCTAGAGCTCATAGTGGTTGCCTCCTAGGCAATATTCTAATAATTAAATTTAGGCTATATCACTTTGACTATGTATTAATGACCAATGATCAATGCGAATGGCCAGAATCTAAGCATTTAAGTCAGCAAAGGCATGTGAAATTTGTAATACGAGCAACACAGTTAATACCTGAAAAAATATCTAAGCTTGTGATTGCAGAGCTCAGGTCTGTCCTGCGACGTTAAATCTTTGAGCTTATCGCGTTAGCCGTACTTCACCGCGTGGGCCACGAACACTAGCGCCGCTAACTAAGCGCTTTGATCACTAGCTGTTGGAAGTGATGCACACCGTGTTCGCTTAAGTGACTAAGTTGGTCATCCACTACAAAGCGCCCTTGGTTGTACGCCAATGAATTTAGGCCTTTTTGCACACTTTCACACAAGCCAATATCCTCTGGCTGCAGTACTTCATCCAAATAAGTAATGGCATCTTTGGAAGCTTGGTTGAGTTGACTACCTACCCCGTACCAATCGAGCATTTCATGACATTTAGCAAGGCCGTCAGGATGCATTTGCAACATGCTGACATTGGCCTCGCCAGGCATCACCCAAATGGTTAAATTAGGCCACATAAACCAAGCAGCGTAACCAAAAGTTTGCTCGCCCTCAATTTTATATGCCTTACTATTGGCATTACTGGGTTGGTGAGAAATATGGCTAGAATATAAATCATGGATTTTAGTTTTATAGCTCGGCATGTCTACCAAATCTACAAAATCTTTATGTGCAGTGTGGCAGTGGTAACATTCAAGGAAATTATCCAGCAATATTTTCCAGTTAGCATCAACAGCATAGTCTGCATGATACTGGTGCTCCACCGTATCAATTTGAGGAACATAATGCTTAATTTCATCAGATAAGCCTGCATACAACGTTTCCATAGCAGGCGCATCAGGGTGCAGATTAACGAATACAAAACCCAAAAATAACTCCAGCCTCACTGGCTTGAGGTTAAATTCTGGTTTCGAGAATTCTTTTAAATCTTGCAAATTACGCCCACGTAAAAAAGTACCCTGTTGATCAAAGCACCATGCATGGTATGGACACACGATGACACGGGCACTACCACAGCCCTCTAATAGCTGATGGCCTCGGTGTGGGCACACATTAAAAAACGCACCAATTTCGCCTGCCTCATCCCGCATCACCAACACCTGCTGGCCATGCACCTGCGCAGTTATATAATCACCTGCTTGTTTCAATTGAGATGCATGACCAACATAAATCCAGGATTTCCAAAAAATGGCTGCCTTTTCCTGCTTATAAATATCCTCATCTGTATAGTAACGTGAGGCAATGGTATAAGAGGCTTGAGAGTCATCGGTAAACGGGTGTTCCATCGGTTTTTGTGGGTGTATGAGGGTCATCGTTTTAGTCTTATGTTTATTGTCATTTGTGACAACTTATACTTTTGGTTTAAGATTGTCAAATGTGATCATTTACTGTCTTTTGAGTTACCGAATCCTATGGCCCGCCCCTCTTTAAAAGCTGAACGCCAAGAAAGCATTATGGCTGCATTTACGCGCTGCATTACTAAATTGGGCCTGGAAGCAGCATCCCTTGACGAAATAGCTAAAGAAGCTGGGATGCAACGTAGTTTAGTGCGCCACTTTGCGGGGAACAGAGAAGACTTAGTCAACCAAGTAACAGACTATGTAGCCAGTCAGTTTGAGCATATATGGCGACAACAGGAACACTCCCATCGAGAAGATCTCACAGATGAGTGGTTAGTCAATGTGCTGTTTAGCACCAACCCAGAGGCAGCCTATCGAACAATGCTACCCGCATTTTATGCTTTATTATCTGCCTCCCATCGCTACCCTACCGTCAGTGTTCGTATGACTCAGTGCTTTGAACTCTATGTTGCTGACCTTAGCCTGGAGTTACAGCGTAGGCATTCACAAGCAAGCTCAGATGACTGCCAACAAGTCGCCCTTGGCGTGATTAATATATATTTTGCTTGGGATAGTTTGCGCGGGCTGGAATTAAATCCAACCTTAATACGAAACAATCAACAACTGATCAAACGTCTTCTTTCTAGCCTCAAATAGGGCCCCAAGAAACACTAGCATTGCGATGCTTACGAAGTAGGTCTAGCTCAAAAGGACGCCCCCCAGCCGGTTCCTTTTTTTATGTCTATATCTACTGCTATACTAAGTTGGAATAATAACAAGAGCAGGTCTTATGAAGACTCATCACATCCTCATAGTAGAAGATGAAGCTATTACTCGAACCAAGCTTGCAGGCTACTTTGAGTCCGAGGGTTATCGCGTCACAGCTGTGAGCTGTGCTAGAGAAATGCGCCTTGTCATCAACCAAGAAGACATCAGCATGCTCCTGTTAGACATTAACCTACCTGATGAAAGTGGTTTATTGCTGGCCCGCGAAGTCAGAGCCAAAAGTAATATGGGTATCGTATTAGTGACAGGGAAAACTGACGATATAGACCGTATTGTTGGACTAGAAATAGGTGCCGACGATTATGTGACTAAACCGTTTAACCCACGAGAACTTCTAGCACGAGTCACTAACCTGCTACGGCGCATTCATAGCCATAGTGAAGAGCCCATACAACACAAATCTATCTATGCTTTTGATGGCTTGTTGCTGGATGCGTCTCGTCGCCATTTATTAGGTCGAGATCAACAAGAGATTAAATTGACGAGAGCTGAATTCGAACTCTTGTTTGTATTTATGACCCACCCTGGCCAAGTGCTTAATCGTGATCGTTTATTATCCCAAGTCACTCATCGCAGCTGGGATCCAAACGACCGAACCATTGATGTATTAATCATGCGTTTAAGGCGAAAGTTGGAACGGGACTATAAACAACCCACGCTGTTAACCACTGTTCATGGAGAAGGTTATTTGTTCAGCGGTTTAGACGAATAATAGCCTTAACACTAGGCTAGATGTGCAGCGCTCCAATTGTTAAGGGCTTTTTGTGAAACTTTTACCAGTTCTGGCAAATCTTCTAGAATCAAATCGATACTAGTAGGCTGACCATGCTTTGCTTGGCTTTCCAGCTGGTTAACCAATTGATGTAATGTTTCAAGCCCCAAACTACCCGCAGCATTTTTAAAATTGTGTGCTAAATCAATCAGCTTCACCCAATCCTCTTGTTGCCGTGCAATTTCTAGCGTCTCCATATTATCATTACAGGCTTGAGTAAAAAGGCTAACCATCTCTAACAAACAGGTTTTACCTAACACACTAAGGTCATCGTTAAGCAATTTTTCGTTAACCAACTGAACTTCTACTTCGTTGGGCATAGATATCAACCTCTCCTGTGCTTGGCTAACGCCTAACAGCAGCTCATTCAACCGTTCGGGATCTATAGGTTTACCAACAAAACCATCCAGCCCTGAACTTAAATAAGAATCAACCTCCTCAGGGAATATATGCGCAGACATGGCAATAATAGGAACTTTTAACCCCAAACGTTTGTGCACTTGATGCATCCGTAAAGTAGTTTCAACACCATCCATGCCTGGCATACTAATATCCATCAAAATAAGATCGAAGTGTTTTTCCGCTAAAGCTAGCGCCTCGAATCCGTCCTTGGCCAACGTCACTTTGTGTCCCTCATGGTTCAAATAACCTTCTACGACTATCCGACCAATCTCATTATCTTCTACCAAGAGTACATCCATACTGGGCAAAGCTACATTAGGCTCAGCAACACTAGGGGTTGGAGGTAAGTATTCTGAGTCTGGCCAATAGGGCAATTCAAACCATACGTTTGAGCCTTCTTTCACATCATGTTCAATGCGGCTACTAATACCAATAGTGCCTTCCATCGCTTCCACTAAGGTTTTGCAAATAGACAAACCCAGACCAGTGCCACCAAAACGTCTCGAAGTTGAAGCATCATATTGGGTAAACGGCTGAAACAGCGTCTGATGCATGTCTTCAGGAATGCCTAGGCCTGTATCTCTCACTTCAAAACGCAAGCGTTCGCTTAAACCGTCGTCTTCAACCAAACTAACATAAAGCTCAATGTAACCCACAGTGGTGAATTTAATGGCATTACCCAATAAATTAAATAACACTTGTTGGACCTTACCCTGGTCGCCTACAAGGGTTTGATGTTTAAGCTGCTGCGGAATATGAACGTCTAGCTGCAACCCTTTTTCTGCCGCCGCACCAGACATTAGCGCCACCATGTTGGCCTCTACCTTTACTAGCTGATAGGGCAGGTGCTCCACCTGCGTGTGCCCTTGCTCAACCTTAGCGTAGTCTAATATACCGTTCAAGATGCCCAGCAGCGCTTCTGCTGCTGCCTGGCTCAGGCCAATATATTCCGTTTGTTGGCTGTCTAATTGCGTTTTTTGCAACAACCTTAAGGTGCCTAGCACACCACTCAAAGGTGTCCGCACCTCATGACTCATAGTGGCCAAAAATTCGGTTTTAGCTTGGTTGGCTCGCTCAGCTTCTGTACGGGCTCGCTCATGCTTTCCAGCAGTCGCTGAAAGCTCCTGGTTGAGCTGCTGAAGCTGCCCTGTGCGCATTTGGATCTCTTGCTCTAGCTCAGACTGATAGTTCCTTAGGCGCAACTCTACAGCCTCTTGCTGCTGCTCTAGTTGCTGGCGAGCACGAGCGTTTTCTTTAAACACCTGCACAGTTTTGGCCAAACGGCCTAGCTCATCATGGCCACTAATTTGTAGTTGATAATCCAGATTACCTTGGGCTACTGCTAAAAAGGCTTGATTTAACTGAGTTAATCGACGAAAGAGATTACGTTTTACATAAAACCACAATACGCTTATCGCCACTACAGCCAAAATCAAACATGCTATCAATAATATGTTACGTCCATTAGCTACCGCGGTGCGAGCCTCGTCTGTAGCCTTTTGTACTTCTGCACCTGCAGCTCTACTGGCACTGTCGGCTTGCACCTTAAATGCTTGAGTCAATTCAACACTAGCATTGTTCAGCACTACCAATTGGCCATGCACATTAATATTACTTCGTTGCAAGGCAAACAGGTTATCCGTAGTAGTTGAGGCAATATTGGTTTTAACCACCGCTAACAAATCTAACCCTTGCTGGCGTCGGCCTGGATCATTCACCTCGGCAACCCGGCGCTGAAGCACCGCCATATTGAGTTGGATGTCCTGCTCGTTTTTATATAACGCTGCCAAAGTGATTTGTTTGGGCAATAAGGTCAGTAAACCCATTAAGCTTGCAGACCGTTGGCGCAGTTCGTACATCCTGTCCATATGATCTAAATCAACCTCAATGAGGCGGTCAAAAGCAACATACAAGGCATCTTGCCCAGCATCGGTATTGGCATCGGCCAGGTCATACAAACTAGACGCAACTGCCGTGGTCATGGTGTTGGCGTTAGCCACCAAAGAGGTGCTAATATCATGGATCTTGCTCATTGCGAGCAACGTTTGGTTCTGCAGCACACCTGCTTTTTGTAAATAAGCTAGTCGTCGTTCAACCAAACTAATTTGGCGCACTAAGTTATTACTGATGTTAACGCTCATGTCCTGCAATACTAAGCTTTCAAAAGGACCTCCATGCCAAATGGTTGCATCTCTAAGTTGCTGTAATTGATATTCGATGGTGGCGGTGATCTTCTTGCGTTCAAGCTCATTAGTCACACCTAATAGTGCGGGGGCGGCAGTGGCTAAGCTAGCGTTAATCTCTGTTAAGCTATGGGCCGCGATAATGCTGGGTATGGCTTCATCGATTACTGAATTTTGTTTACTGGCCACTCGCTCATAGCCTTGCCAACCAATTACGGCAGCAACTAATAACAAACTAATGGTTAAGATCATGGCCAACAGTAATTTACTGCCGACGCCAAGGTTGACAGCCATAGGCACTCAGAAGGTAGACTAACGTAGGCGTAAAATACCACAATACACTATAGTACCGCAGCCGCTTTTAACCCTTAAATGTGCCACCTAAGGTAGTTAACACCATGATTTGTCGTTTAAAACATTGTTTGAGTTTAATTTTATGCCTGGGAATCAGTTCCTCCGCCCATGCTACTTCGGACGCAGTGGCTTTGGATAGCGCTGCAGCTTGGGACATTGTGGCCTGGGATCCACCGTTTGATTATCAAGGCCAGATGCGGCCATTATTATACCAACCTATAGAAGAAGCCAGCCAGCCCTGGCACCTGTGTGTGACTTATCCCCACCTTAAAGACCCTTACTGGCTTAGTGTTAACTATGGCATGGTGGAAGAAGCGAAGCGACTAGGGGTAAACATGACGGTTCTTGAAGCTGGAGGTTACCCTGAACTGCCCACCCAAATAGAACAGCTGAAGCATTGCACCACGGCAGCCAGTGACGCCATTATTGTAGGCACTGTGTCCTTTAACGGACTGTCGCCTAGCATCCGTACAATTGCGAAAACCACTCCTATTATAGCAGCTGTAAACGACATTGAAGACATAGGCATAAGCGCTAAAGCCGCCGTGTCTTGGTACAGTATGGGACAAAAAGTGGGGCAATACCTTGCGCAACGTCATCCGACCAAAGGTACTAATGAAGCGAAGGTGGCGTGGTTTCCTGGCCCCACAGAATCGGGTTGGGTGAAGTTTATTGATGACGGTTTTCACGATGCTATTTCTGGCTCGGGTGTGCAGATAGTTGCAGTGAAATGGGGTGATACCGGCAAGGACATACAGCGAAATTTGCTCCAAGAAGTACTGGAAGAAACTACTGATTTCGATTACATTGTTGGTACAGCCCTAACAGCAGATGCGGCCGTAAGTGAATTACTCAGCCGTAATTTACGTGGTAAAATTGACATTGTATCGACCTACTTTACCCATAATGTGTTTCGCGGTATTAAGCGTGGCCATATTTTAGCAGCTCCAACAGACTCCCCCGTGCTACAAGGCCGCTTGGCTGTGGATCAGGCCGTACGAATTCTTGAAGGAAAGCTTACAGAGCCACACCTCAGCCCGCGAATCTTAATGATTGATCAGCATAACGTAGGCCAGTTCAATACTGAAAATTCACTAGCGCCAGCCTCTTTCTGGCCCACTTTTGAAGTTATTTCAGACTAAGGGTCAAGAAACGCTAACTTAAAGCGCATATTTTCAATACGCGGCTGCAGCCTTGCGCCAAATTGAGCAACGGTTGTTTCCCACTGATTTGTTGGCACCGCAACGAAGATTCCTTGTTGCTGTATGGCCAAGTTTTCTAGCTGATCTAGCTGCACAGGTTTAGCCTTATCGTGGGTATAAAAGCGCGCAGAGAACTCCAACTTAGAGCCAAGGTAGTAGAGCCTAGACCAATTATGGTTATCGCCATTTTGGGGCTGTTGTGCAACGTATTCAGCAATGCGCTTTTCAGTTTTCATCAAATCGTTATTATTCGCAATCAGCACGCTAAACACTAACCCTGCAACAGGCATGAACCACATCGCCAAGGTGAAACCTAACTGACGCCATTTCTCACCATTATTGAGTTTCACCATAGCCCAACCCATCAGTAAGGCAAACGCTGGCATAGAGGGGAGGACATAAGTCCAGATAACATTACCTGCAGGCGTGAAAAATACCGGCGTTACCAGCGCCCATAGCAAAACATAAATAACCACGGGCTGTTTAACAGCATGCCATACCGTTTGGCGCCAGCTTGTTCTAAACATATGGCCTATCAAAAACAGCAGCGCTAACGGCCCCCAGGGTGAAGATCCAGCCAACCAGTGCAACCAAATAATACCTTTTGGTTCTTTATGGGCATAACCATATAGATCACCCATCCAGCCGGGGTCTACAAAGCGCATAAAGTGCTCGCCAACGATAAAGTAGTTAATAAACCCTGGCGTTTTTAATTCAGCTAATATGTACCATGGTAGCGCGATAACTAAGGTTAGTAAGGTGCCCCGAACCCAAGGCATAGCACGCAAGTAAAACATGAGTTTACCCTGCAGCAATACCCATACACCGATAGGTGCGCCACTAATCACTATTGCCAACGGACCTTTGGCCAACAAGCCAATCCCTAAACCAATAAAAAACCCATAACGCCAATACCAAACATTTTCTTTAGGCGCCAGATAAAATGCCACCATGGACCAGGTTGTACCCAACGCCAAGTATGGGTCTGTCATCACCGTGCCCGCTGCTAAAAAGGTGAGCACCATACCGCTATACACCACTAAACTAGCCGACGCTACGTGGGCATTAACAACAGAAGCAGCAAGACGCCAAAGCATCCAGGCGGTGGCTAAAAAAGCTAAAAGTGCAGGTAACCGGCCGGCAAACTCGTTGATGCCAAACAGTTTAAACGAAATAGCTTGGGCCCAGAAAGACAAGGGCGGTTTGCCCCAAAAAGGCACACCTGGTTCAAACCATGGTGTAATCCAATCATTTGTTGTCATCATTAATCGGGCTATTTCGGCGTATCTAGGCTCTGTAGTATCGGCAAATGGCACCACTACCATGGCTATAATACGCACCAATAACAAGGTGCCTAATAACCAAATAAGATTAGTCCGTTGTAACATTAACTGCGGTTCCTTCTGCTGCTCTAGATGTGTCTTTGCTAGCGCTTTGAACTGGCTTTTGCACCACATCCTGAATAATAAATAACGGCCGTTGTTTGGCCTCGAAATATGTTTTGCCCACATACTCGCCCAATACACCTATAGAGAGTAATTGCACCCCTCCTAAAAAAGTAATCATGGCAATAATCGTTGGAAAACCAGCTGAGTCATTACCAAACAGGAGCGCTTCAACCACGATCCAAGCACCATAGAAGCCACCTAACGCGGCCGTAACAAGACCCAACAACACCATAGCTCTGAGTGGTGCGATAGAAAAAGACGTAATGCCTTCAAAGGCCAAGCCGAATAAATTGAAATAGTTCCACTTGGTTTCCCCTGCAGCACGGTCTGCCACATCATACTCCATCACATGAGTGGGATAACCCACCCAAGCAAATAAGCCTTTCATATATCGATTGCGCTCTGGTAGCCGGTTAAGTGAATCCAGTGACCTGCGGCTCATAAGGCGAAAATCTCCGGTGTCTTCAGGGATGCTCATAGGGCCTGTAATACGATTCATAATGCGATAGTAAACATAGGATCCCGACTTCTTAATCCACGACTCACCCTCTCGATCACGCCGTTTCATAGCCACTATATCAGCGCCATCACGCCATTTTTCTAGCATTTCTGGAATTAATTCTGGAGGGTTTTGTAAATCTGCGTCGAGCACAATAATTACATCGCCCTTGGCTTGCTCTAAACCAGCAGACAAAGCGGCTTCTTTACCAAAATTTCGGGATAAAATAACCGCTTTAACACATTCATCATCTTGCGCTTGTTGGACCAGGTATCTAGCACCGGCATCCTTACTACCATCATCCACCATCACCATTTCATAGTCTAAATTGATGCTATGCATAACTTTTCTGACGCGCTCAAACAACAGCGGCAACACTTCCATTTCGTTATACACAGGAATTACTAGGGAAATCATCGGTGCGGCTCTGGTCGGCGCGTCATTGGCTGGCCCTACCTTAACTAGTTCACTAGGTGTCTGATTTTGCACGGAACACTACCTTCTTATATAACAAAAAATTAACGACCATGACCACGCCTGTAGTGACCACCTGGGCTACCAACGGATCTGAAAATACTTCACCATAAAGGCTATAGAATAGTGCTAAATTCAATAGCCAACTCACTAACACCGCTGGAGCATATGCCAACAGTGCTTGTTTATGTCGGCGCTTAGTTTTGAAGGCGAAAAAATACTGTAAAAAATAATTCACTATAGCGCCAACAAAAGCGCCAATGCTAGACGCCAATACGGCTTCTACTTGCAGGTTAATCAAGCCCCATAACGTGGCCCAGTGGACCGCTGTAGCAATGCCGCCACTTACCAAAAAACGGAGTATTAACTTAACAAGCGTTAACTGCGATGAGACGTTTGCCATCTAAAGGGCCACATGTGAATACTAATGAGGTTAGGAGTGCAAAATTATAAAATAATTCCCCACCCAGAACAATGAATCAATACACCAACCATAGACCGTAATCACCCACTTGGTATATAGTGCGGCGATATTAATTTATGAATAGGTAGTGGCCCATGAGTAGGACTCAAAATTTGCTATTAATTGCCGGCTTAGCACTGGTTGCAGTATTGAGTACGTATACCTATCTAGCCAAACAAAATAACACTGCTAAACATGACGCTAAAAAATGGTACGCCCAGAGTCAGGTGAGCCAAGGTCAGGTTTTATTTTCAGACCATTGCGCTGCTTGTCATGGAGACCAAGGCCAAGGTGCAAAAAACTGGACGCAACCTGATGCTGCAGGAGTCCGCCCTGCGCCCCCCTTAAACGGCAGTGGTCATGCTTGGCATCATTCGTTAGCCAATTTAACCCAAACTATTACCCAAGGCCGCGGCACCATGCCAGCTTGGAAAGGCGTCCTTACAGAAGAAGAAATTATTGCTACTTTAGCCTGGGCTCAAAGCCGCTGGCCAACCACAATATACACCGCTTGGTCGCAGGCAAATCCATGACACGGTTAGCCACACCCTATACAACAGCACCTAACCATCTGTATCGAAATGGTGCCCGC
>Ga0308019_10000366_pt1 | contig 28339 bp, 22 predicted proteins | sample Neamet284_FD_203135 | JGI IMG/M metagenome (GOLD analysis project Ga0308019, IMG submission 203135) | Marine microbial communities from water near the shore, Antarctic Ocean - #284 | ecosystem: Environmental > Aquatic > Marine > Unclassified | place: Southern Ocean | collected 2014-10-01
AGAAAATGCAGAAAAAAGTGCCAATGAAATAAAAGATGCACTGGTTTATTTATCTGATGACTGGGCGCAGGGAGTAATGAATCCAGATGACATAACAATAGTGGTAATTAAAAAAGCCGCTTAAAAATTATTAAATAAAACCTATTATAAAATGAAAAAAACAATCTCTTTGCTTTTAATTACTTTAACTTCATTAGGATGTTCCAATGAATTTGAAGTTCTAGATATTCCACTAACTTCTTCTTCAAAAGAAGCAATTGCTCTATTCAAATCTAATGTATTTGTTGTAAAATCTGGATATAGAATGGATGCTGCTCAAGTTTTACCAGTTTTAGATAAAATATATGAACTTGACTCTAATTTTCATCTTGCAAATGCACTCAGAGGAAGTTATAATAATAGTCTAAACTCTGCTGAGCGGAGGCAAATAATAAGTGATGCCTATGATAACAGAGGTGGTATTTCAGAAATTGAAAAAGCACTAATAACTTCCATTTATGAAGAAAACATTTCTAGAAATATGGTTAAAGCTGAAAGTGCACTTATTGATATTACCGATAAATATCCGGGTTATTATTATTTGTGGCTTTACACTGGAAGCTTCCAAAATATGATGCTTCTAGATCCAGCCAAGTCAGAAATAAGCTGGGAAAAAGCATTAAAAATTAATCCAAACAACTCTATGGCGAAAATTCTGTTATCACAGTTACATTATGTCACAACTGAAGATTTTCAGCTTTTAACAGATGATAAAATTGATCAGGATAAGGCTATATTGTTAATTGAAGATGCAGAAAAAAGTGACCAAAAAAATTATACTTATTCTAGATTGTTAGGAAACATCTATCGTGCAAGGGGCGAATTTGATAAGTCCCTAGACGCTTATAATAGAGCAATAAGCTTAATTGAAGATAAAGAATCACCAGAATATTCTCAAACTCTTTTGGTTAGTGGACACAATTATTTATTTAAAGAGGACTATGAAAAAACTAGAGAAATATACAGAGCCTCTATTGCTATTGATTATAAAGTTGGATATGATGTAAATATTTCAAGATGGTTAGCAAACACTTATTTATATGAAAAAAAATACAATGAGGCAATCATAGAAATTGATCAATTAGAAGGGCGAATTAATGACGATAAAAATCTTGGTGAAATAAGAAGAGAAATCTTTTTATCCCTGTGTGATTTTGAAAGGTTTATAACGTATGGTCATAGTCAAATGAAAGAAGACGCTTATGAAAGTCTACAAAATTTAAATATCCATCAGGAACAGATAAAAAAACTGCAAGCGACTGCTGCAGCTTCTGATGAAGAAATCCGACGAATTGAGCTTGAGATTGATATTAATAAAGATTTTAACAAAATTTGGTATTTGGTCTTATTTGGTGAATTTGAAGATGCTTTTAATGAACTCAAATCATATTCTCAACTATCTAGTGAATATTTAATATACGATTCAAAGGCAATGATTAATTTTTATAAATTATCTGGCTATTTAAATCTTATGTCTGGAAACTTAGATGCTTCAATTTCTTTTTATGACCAAATTCCAAGAGCTTTATTGGAGGCTGATAATTATCAACTATATTTTTATGCTTTGGCTATTAAGGCAAAAGGCAAAAAAGACAGAAGTAATGAGCTTTTTACTTATTTAGCTAACTATAATTTTGCAGGATGGGAAAACTCTATCATTAGATCTTTGGCTCAATCTGAACTCGATAAAATATAAAAATTAAGTTTCTTGGAAAAAAAAATATCATTTGTTTTTCTTCTCTGTAGTATAGGCTTATGTGCTCAGTTTACTCCTTCTAATTTAGATCTGAGTTCAAGTTACGTTGAAAGCTTTATTTTGGATAGTCGAGGTGTAAAATGGATTGGAACAGATGAAGGATTGAACTTAGTAACAACAACTGACAATACTGTTTTTTATTCCAATATATCTAATAAAAAAGGCTTGCTAAATTCTGAGGTGTATTCACTTAAAGAGTTGAATAACGGAGAAATTGTAGCTTTTTCAAATGAAGGACTAAGCTTTTTTAACCCAAAAACATTTTCGTTTAAAAGAGTAAGGTTAGATTCAAAACCTATAGCTCTTTATTTTGACCCACAATTAAACAACTATTGGGTTTCCTCAAAATCTTCTGGGCTTTATGTGTTAAATTCATCTCTTGAATATCAGTCTAATTTAAAATATGATCCTCTTAATCCAACTACTTTATCAAGTTCAAGTTTTAATTATGACAACAAAAATAATTTAATAGATTTTGCTAAAGAAAGAGTTTTTGTTGGAACCCCAAACGGACTTAATGTTTTTAATAGGTCTCAAAAAACATTCAAAAGATACATTAAACAACGATCCTCAAGTTTACTTTCAAACAATATAAAATCAGTTCTAAGATTTTCAAATAAAGAATTATTTATTGCTACTGATAATGGAATAAATATTTTTAATGAGCTTTCTGAAAAGTTTGAGAAAATTACATTAGCTAAAGGAAAAAAAATAGATTTAATCGCTGAAATAGATAAAAAGACATATGTTATTGTTTCTGAAGGAAACCTCTATACATATAATATATCTGATTTAGATATTACTTTTCATTATAATATTTCAAGAGAATCAAATCTTAATTCTTTTAAAAAAGATGATTATTTATATTTGTATTCAAAAGGAGGGAGTACGTTTATTAAAATAGGACTCAAAGATTTATCTAAAGAATCATTTTTAATTCCTTCAAAAATTCAAACAGTATTTGTAAACAAAGAAAATAACATTTTCATAGGAACTGATCAAGGAATTTACGAAGAATCTCGTTTGTCCAAACTAGTTTCAAATACTGATAACAAACCTGGAGTATTGTTCTATAATGTTTCTGAAAACAGAACTATTTCTGTTTACAAAGAGCTTATTTTAATTTCTAGCACTAAAAAGAAAGAAGAAGTTGACAGAGCGTTTAAAACTAAAATTGAACTTAATTCAGACACTAAGTTTGAGTTAAAAGATGATCTGCTGTTTGTTGTAAATGAAAACCTTTCAGTTATTAACATTGCATCCTCTAAATTTTTAGAGAATATCTTTTCTCCGAACGATTTATTAAATGGAAAACTAAATAATATTAAGTTGATTGATTCTTCTATTTACCTATCTACTGGTAATGGTATCGTTTCATATTTAGTTCCTGAAAAATTCGATATTAACTTTAAAAATCAGTTATTAGATAGTCAAATAAAATATAAATACAATAAACTAATAAACCCTAACATTCCTAAAAGTTTCAGTGATATTGAATTAATTAATTCTTATTTGTGGGTTAGTGATGCTGCTTTAGGGCTTAGAGTATACAAGGAGGATTTTAATAACTATATAAAAGACTATGCTTACGAAGAGGGTAATGATAAAACATTAGCCTCTAGCTCAGCAACAAAATTGTTTTACAATGACTCGTCTCAAGATCTTCTAATTGCTACAAGAGGTGACGGAATGTTTTCTTTAAACCTCAAAGACAGTCTAATCACTAGTACAACTATTAATGAGGGTCTATTGTCTAATAACATATATGACTTTATGAAAAAAAATAATTTCATATGGATTCAAACAGGTAACGGTATTAATTCAATAAATAACAATGGTGAAATACGTAATATAAATAATATTGATGGTCTAGACATTAACACTTTTCATCGAGAGGCATTACATTCCATTGGAGAAAAAATAATTGTTTCAGGAAGTGCTAATATTCAGGAGTTCTATCCAAAGGAAGTTGACGCTTTTCAGAAAGAAGAATTTGATTTACACGTTTTAAATGCAATTGGATTTAATAAAGAAAATCAAAAACAAGTGTTGCCTATAGGGGATGATAATGTTATTCAAATAGATAATTCGATTAGCTCAGTTGAATTAACTCTTTTTACAAACTCTTCTTTCAAGCCAAATCAAATCGCATATTACTTATCGTCTGATATTTATGAAGAAATATTGTCTAACGGCTACAACAACAAGATTTCTTTAAAATCAATTCCACTTTATTCTTCTGAGTTTAGAATAAATGCAATAAATAGTAGTGGGGTAAAAAGCACTAACTCACTATCTATTTCAGTTTATAATGCTCCTCCCTGGTGGTTAAGGGTAGAGTCTATTGTTGGGTACGTTATTCTTTTAATTGTCCTTGTAACTTTCTTTGTTAAGTATAGAGAAAAAAAGACCAAAGAGTTAATGGAGGGTGAGAGAAAATCAAAAGAATTAGAAGAGGCAAAAGAGCTTCAAAGTAGCTTACTCCCTAAAGTTCTTCCTGTTGTGGAAGGTTTTGATATTAGCACCTATTTAAAACCTGCTACAGAAATAGGTGGAGATTACTATGATTTCTTTTACAAAAAAGGAGAATACTTTTATGCTATATGTGGTGATGCAACAGGTCATGGCGTGACCTCAGGAATTATGGTTTCTGTCACTAAAGCAGGGCTTAACGGAGTTCCTATGGGCACTCCTTCAGTAATTTTAGAACAACTAAACAGAATTGTAAAAAGGGTAAACTTTGGAAGATTAAGGATGAGTCTTAGCGTGGCAAGGTTTAATAAAAATGCTGTTGAACTTAGTTCTGCTGCTATGCCCCCAACCTACTTCTTCTCCTCTAAGTCTAAAAAAGTTGAGGAAGTACTGGTTCCTAATCTTCCCCTTGGAGGACTTGAAGGTGAAAAATTTGATGGTGTAAAAAAAGACTTTAAAGCTGACGATGTAATGGTCATGATATCGGATGGTCTTCCAGAGCTTCCTAATCCAACAAATGATTTATTGGATTATGAAAAAATTGAAAACTGTATTAAAGAAAATGCAGAAAAAAGTGCCAATGAAATAAAAGATGCACTGGTTTATTTATCTGATGACTGGGCGCAGGGAGTAATGAATCCAGATGACATAACAATAGTGGTAATTAAAAAAGCCGCTTAAAAAGCGTTATATATCCAGTTTTGGATTTCCTGAGACTTACCCTTGACTCGAATAGGTTTTTGAGATATAAATCCTTTGTTATTATCTAATCTGTCAAAGACACTTTCTGATATCATTACTTCTCCAGATTTTGCATGAGAACAGAGTCTTGAGGCAAGGTTTACGGCATCACCTATTACTGTGTAGTTCATCTGTCTTTCAGATCCAATATTACCTGAAACGACCTTACCATAATTTATTCCTATTCCTATTTGGAGTTTCGGCAAATTCTCTTTTTCAATTTTATTATTAAATTTTTCTAAAGCTTTAAACATTGCAATTGCTGAATTAACAGCACTTTGTGAATCATTTTTATTTTTTAAAGGCACTCCGTATAAAACCATAAGTTCATCACCAATAATTTTATCTAATGTTCCATTATGAAAAAAAACAACATCTATCATTGATTCAAAATATGTGTTTAATAAATACACAACTTCTGAAGGCTTCATTTTCTCAGATAATGCAGTAAACCCTCTGATATCAGAGAAAAGAACACAAACTTCACTTTGTACTCCTCCTAACTCTAATGCATTTTCATTTTGTAGGAGTTCATCTACAATATTTTCTGAAACATATTTTTTAAATGTTGATTTTATTTTATTAATTCCAGACAGATCTTCAAAGGAAAATACAGTTCCTGATCTTTCATTGTCTTCATTGTATACTGGAGAGAGTGTTAAATTAATTTCATGAGGTATTTCTTTAGTATCTTGAATTTTAAAATTATTCTCATATATGATTTCATCTTTTCCTTCAGAATTTTCAAGAAGCGATACTAGATCTAAGTTATTTTGAAATACCATATAATAATGATTGTTCATTACCTCTTCTTGTTCAATTTGAAATATCTTTTTAGCAGAATGGTTTACAAACTCTATTTCCCCTAGAACATTAATCATAATTATACCTGTTGTAATAGAAGACATAATATTATCAACGAGCTTATTAGAGCTTTTTAAAGAGTCAATTAATTTAATGTTGTCATATGCAAGACTTACTTTTTTACTTAGGCTATCAAACAATCTCAAGTCTTGTTGAGTGAACTTAATTAAGCCTGTTCTACTTTCTTTATCAAAAAGAAGTAAAACTCCTTCAACAGAGTTTCCTGTAATAATAGGGCTAACCATACAATCTTTTTGAGAAGCTTTTAATATTTCATACTTTTGAGGTTCATCAATTATTTTAGAAGTCTTCGATTCATTTAATTCTTTTAAAACTCCTTTTGTAATTCTAATAATTTTATTTGGCAGCTCTTCTTTAAGTATATTAAAATTAGACATCACATTAAAAAATCCTGATTTCTCATCTTTCAAAAGAACCATTCCTTTTGATGCGTTTAAAATGGAAAGTATCGTTATTAAAATGTTTTCGAAAAGACTTTTTTTTAGACCTTGTTGACTATTAATTATTTCCGTTACATCAATTAAAGACTCTATTTCAAGTAGTTTGTTGCTAAGCTCCTTGTTTGTGATTGAAAGTTTTTGTTCAAGTTCCTTAATCTCAATTTGAGTTTCAATTTGAGTTTTAAAATTTAAAATTAAGGCACGAGATTTATTTGATGGAGGATTATCATAAGGAATAAAAATAACACCTAGCGCTTTATTTTTGTTACCTATATGAAGACAAAGGGCTAGGTGAGAAGAGTGAAAACTACATAAAGATGCTAATTTTTTCTGCTCCTTATTGTCTTTCTCAAGTATCTGAAATGAACTTGAAAGAACTGAGCTTTCAGGATCGATTGTGCTGAAATAGTCACTTAAACTAAGTGATTTTATTACTGTTTTTTTACTGTATAAGATTAGTTGAAATTGTTCTAATCCTTTCTGAGTCTTTATGAACTCTATCTTCTCTTTAAAAGATTTAAATTCGCTAAGGCGTGAGATTGATTCCAAGATGTATTATGTTCTTAAGACATTTTAGAGATTGCTTCGTCTTGAGTTGAATAACTTTCACAATATTTAGTTAAACCCATTATTTTGAATGTCTTTTCAATTATTGGAGCCAGTTCACAAAAGGCAAGAACACCATCTGTTTCTTGAAGCTCTTCAATTAGTTCAATTAAAATTGATGCTCCAATACTGTTTACGATATTGGATCTTTCAAGGTTTATTAAAACTTTGTTTACTCCATTTTTGATGTGCTCTTGAGCAGCTTTTTGAATTTCATCTCCAAGGTCCTTATTAAGATATCCTTCCGTTGCAACAACTATAACATCTCCTATTAGCTCAACGTTTGTTACTTTATTCATCATTTGTATCCTTTTTTTTAACCATAGTTAGAGTGGTTCCTGTATGATCTGACTCAAAGTCAACAGAATCCATTAATTCTTTAATAAGCATAATCCCCCATCCTCTTTTTCTTTCGTCTGTATTGAGCTTTGATTCTATCTTTGGAATTTTCACATTAGACTCGTCAAACCCTTTTCCTTTATCAATTACTTTAATTGTTAAATTGTGATCATCAATCAAAAAATGGATGTAAACCTCACTTTTCGATTCTGAATGCTCAAAAGCATTTATACATGCTTCAATTAAGGCCATTGATATTTCTCCTGTCTTTTCTTCTGATAATGACATGTGCTTTGCAATCACCTCAGCTGTTTGAGTGGCTACAAGTTCCATGTTTTTTAAAATTGGTAATTTTAATTCTACCGTTGGTTTTTTATCCATCAAACTTTTTATTTAGAAGTAGATTAATTTTTACTAATATATGGTTTTATCTAATCAAGGTTTAAATTTAAAAATATTTGGTTGTCTTTTACAAGTTTTTACATTGTTTTTTATTGAATCCAGTAAACTCAATTAAAAAATACAAATAATGCTTAGCTTTGTTTTATGAATGAGGAAACTCCAAGACAAAAAAAAATTGCCTCTTTAGTTCAAAAAGAATTAGCAATTCTTTTACAGGGCAACATAAGAAAAGAAGGGCTGTCAAATCTTATTATTTCAATAACTAAGGTTCACGTCACTGTTGATCTGGCTTTTGCAAAAGTTTTCTTAAGTATTTTTCCTTCAGCATCTGCTAAGGAGCACTTAAAGTCTACACGGGAAAATAGCTTTAAAATAAGGCACGAATTGTCTCAAATAATGAAACATCAAATGCGAAGAACCCCTCAATTATCTTTTTATATTGATGACTCTTTAGATTACATAGAAAAAATAGATTCTGCTCTTAAAAATCCTGAAAACCCAATTACTGATTCTAATTTACTTCCTTCACAACAAAAAAAATAATTGTGAGATTTTCTTTGCGTATAGCTTTAAGGTATTTGTTTTCTAAAAGCTCTCAAACTGTTGTCAATAGAATTAACATGTTTGCCGTAATCGTGTTGGTTGTAAGCTCTTCAGCTTTATTAATAGTCTTAAGTGGATTTGAGGGGTTAAAGGATTTTGGAATGACCTTTTATGACCAATTTGAGCCTGACTTCAAAATTATTCCTGAAAAAGGAAAAACTTTAAAAATTAATGAAAAGAAATGGAAAGAACTACTCACTACAAAAGGGGTTCTTTCTTCTTCTCGAGTTGTTGAAGAAAAAGTATTTTTTGGTTTTGAAGGTAAAAACCAAGGTGCTTATCTTAGAGGTGTTTCTCCTTTATATACTTCAACTAGCCCTATTGATAGTCTTGTTGTTATTGGGGAGTGGATTGATTTTGATTCAAACTCGGTTGTTTTAGGTTATGGACTATCTTCAAGTCTTGGAGTTGGTGTTTATGATTATTCATCATATTTAGAATTGTCTGCTCCAAAAAAAGAAAAGCTAAAGTTTAGAGAAGCCCCATTTAAAACAATGCCTGCTTTTGTTAATGGAATATTTCAAATAAGTGAGGACATTGATAAAAAATTTGCATTTTGCTCAATTGGATTTGCAAAAGAATTATTGAGTTTTCAAGATGACGAGTTTTCTTATATTTCAATAAAAATTAATTCTAATTATTCTGAAAAGGAGGTCTTATCAAGCTTAAAACAGCACTTTAATGATGGCTTTGTAATTCAATCTAGAATGGAACAAAACCCTGCCTTATATAAAATGATACAAACTGAAAATTTAGCTGTTTATTTAATTTTTTCTCTAGTGATTTTAATTGCATTATTTAATCTAATTGGATCTTTAATAATGATGAGGGTGGATAAAGCCTCACAATTAAAAGTCCTTAATGCTCTTGGCGAGAGTCCGAAAAATATTCAGAGGATTTTCTTCTTTTTAGGTTTACTTATTTCAATTATTGGTTCTTTTGGTGGAATTGTTATTGGATCTATGTTGCTTTTGGTCCAAGATCTCCATCCTTTTGTTTTTGTTCCTGGAACTTCTCTGGCTTATCCCGTATCACTTATTACAAAAAACATTTTAATTGTTTTAACAACTGTTTTTGTTTTAGGTTCGGCAACATCTGCTTGGGCTACTAGAGGCATAAGTGGCTCATTAGAATAGGTTAAACGATTGCAAAATCTTTGAATTTTTCTCCTACCTCGTCAAAGACTTCAAAAACCTCATGAGAAAAGTCAGAGGTTACCATTTTTGTTCTATACTTTTTAAAGTCTGGAATGCCTTTAAAGTAATTTGAATAGTGTCTTCTTGTTTCTAGTACCCCTAGGGTTTCCCCTTTCCAATCTATTGCCATTTTTAAATGGCTTCTTGCCGCCTCTACTCTTTGATTTATTGAAGGAATACTAGCTACTGTTTTATCCTTTAAATATAATTTCACTTCATTAAAAAACCACGGATTGCCAATTGCTGCTCTTCCAATCATTGCTCCGTCTAATCCATATTCATCTCGAATAATTCTTGCTTTTTCAGGAGTATTAATATCTCCGTTTGCAAAAACAGGAATGTGCATTCTTGGATTATTTTTAACATCTGAGATTTTAGACCAATCCGCCTCTCCTTTATACATCTGAGCCCTTGTTCTCCCATGAATAGATATTGCTGCTGCTCCTACGTCTTGAAGTTTTTCAGCTACTTCAACAATTTTTATAGAGTCATGGTCCCATCCCAGTCTAGTCTTTATTGTAACGGGAAGCTTGGTGTGTTTAACCATTGCTTCGGTAAGCTTAACCATTAAAGGAATATCTTTTAAAATTCCAGCACCTGCTCCTTTACAAACTACTTTTTTTACAGGACACCCAAAGTTTATATCGATTATATCAGGGTTTGTAGCCTCAACGATTTCAACAGCCTTTAGCATTGAGTCTATGTTTGATCCAAAAATTTGGATTCCAACAGGTCGTTCTTTTTCGTAAATATCAAGTTTTTGAATACTTTTAGCAGCATCTCTTATCAATCCTTCACTTGAAATAAACTCAGTATACATTAGATCTGCACCATGTTTTTTGCATAGCGCTCTAAAGGGTGGATCGCTAACATCTTCCATTGGAGCCAAAAGAAGAGGAAAGTCTGGTAGAGATATGTTGCCTATAGTTAACAAAAGATTTCTTTATTGCAAAACTAACAAAAAAGTCTGTTTTAGCTTAGCTGTTACTTTTTTTGTGTTTCATTAATGAAGTTCTTCTGTAAGAAAAGAATAATGGATATACAATTTAATATCTTTGCTTGCCTATACTCCATAAAATAAATGAAAAACATTAGAAACTTTTGCATAATTGCCCATATTGATCATGGAAAAAGCACTCTTGCCGATAGACTCCTTGATTTTACTGGCTCCGTTACCGAAAGAGAGAAACAAGACCAGCTTTTAGACAGTATGGATATCGAAAGAGAAAGGGGTATTACAATAAAGTCTCATGCGATCCAAATGGAGTATTTTCATCAAGGTGAAAAATATATATTTAACTTAATTGACACCCCTGGTCATGTTGACTTTTCATATGAGGTGTCAAGGTCTATAGCTGCATGTGAAGGAGCTCTTTTAGTGGTTGATGCGGCTCAAAGCATTCAGGCTCAAACCATTTCAAATCTATATTTAGCTTTAGAAAATGACTTAGAGATAATCCCTGTTTTAAATAAGGTGGATCTTCCTTCAGCAAATCCTGAAGAAGTAACAGATGATATCGTTGGTCTGCTTGGCTGTAATTCTGAAGACATAATCCCTGCATCTGCAAAAACTGGTTTAGGAATTAAGTCTATTTTAGAAGCAATCATCTCTAAAGTCCCTTACCCTAAAGGGGACCCTAAACTGCCTTTACAGGCGTTAATTTTTGATTCAATTTATAACCCCTTCAGGGGTGTAGAGACTTACTTTAGGGTGATAAATGGCGAAATTAAAAAAGGAGATAAAATTAAATTTTTATCCACTGGTAAGGATTATAATGTAGATGATGTTGGGTTGCTAAAATTAAAACAAGAGCCTAAGAATTCAGTTTCTGCTGGAGATGTTGGGTATTTAATTACAGGCATAAAAGAAGCTAGTGAAGTTAAAGTTGGAGACACTATTGTAAGTTCAAAAAATGAAAACACTCCCGCTATAGATGGCTTTGAAGAGGTTAAGCCGATGGTTTTTGCCGGAATATATCCTGTTGACACAGAAGATTACGAAGAGTTGCGTTCAAGCATGGAAAGGCTTCAGCTTAACGACGCCTCACTAGTCTTTATACCTGAAAGCTCTGCTGCGCTAGGGTTTGGGTTTCGTTGTGGTTTTTTGGGTATGCTACATCTAGAAATTATTCAAGAAAGGCTAGAAAGAGAATTTGGAATGACAGTTATAACCACGGTTCCAAACGTTTCATATAGAGCTTATATTAAAAAAAATCCTCAAGAAATAATTCCTGTGAACAACCCATCTGATTTACCTGATCCCTCGTATTTGGATCGTGTTGAGGAGCCCTATATTAAAGCTTCAATCATTACTAAATCAGATTTTGTTGGAAATGTAATGTCTCTTTGTATCGAAAAAAGAGGCGTTATCACAAATCAAACTTATTTGACGCCAGAAAGAGTAGAGCTTACCTTTGACATGCCCCTCGCTGAAATAGTTTTTGATTTTTACGATCGTCTTAAAACCGTTTCAAAGGGATATGCTTCTTTTGACTATTCTCCTATCGAACTCAGATCATCTAAACTTGTGAAAGTTGATATTCTTTTAAATGGCAATCAGGTAGACGCCCTGTCTGCGTTAATTCATGCTGATAATGCATATAATATTGGTAAAAAAATGTGTGAAAAACTAAGGCAATTAATTCCTAGACAACAGTTTGATATTCCTGTTCAAGCTGCAATTGGTGCGAAAATAATCTCAAGAGAAACCATTAAAGCTCTTAGAAAAGATGTTACCGCTAAGTGTTATGGTGGAGATATCTCTAGAAAGAGAAAACTACTCGAAAAACAGAAAAAAGGAAAGAAAAAAATGCGACAAATTGGAAATGTTGAAATACCCCAAGAAGCATTTATGGCTGTTCTAAAGTTAAATGATTAAATTAAAATCTAAGACTCTAGCTTGAATCTAACGTTTTCTACACTTTCCTTGGTACCAACCAAAGTAACAAAGTCTCCTATTCTAAGTCTTGTATAGCCGTGTGAAATTAAAACTTGTCCCTTTCTAATCACCGAAAGAACAATCACATCAGTAGGAAACCTCATATCTCTTAGCGTCATTCCGTGTATGTCTCTGTTTCTTATTTCAACATCAACAGAATCTTTATTTTGATCAAGACCCAATAAAAGAGAGGTTGCGTTTGGTGACCTTACAAAGTGATCAAGAAGGTTAATCATGGCTAATGAAGGGTCAATTATTCTAACACCAATATTGGAGAGCCTGTCATAATACTCCCTTGCGCCATTATACCTTACTATAACATCTTTTGTTCCAAAATGTTCATATACAATATTTGCTATGTTATAATTTTCTTTATCAGACAACAGGCAGACTATCGCGTCAGCGCCCTTTAAATTTAGACCTTTTAACGATTGAAGTGAAATATCATCTGATTTAATAATCTCAAAGTCATCATTTGTTTTTTTGTCAACATCAGAAAAAGTAACAATTTTAGGAACCCATCCACTTTGTTTTAATGTCATTGCAAGTGCTATAGATTGACTTTCTAGTCCAAAAATAATAGCATCTTTTATTCCATCAAACTCTGAGCTTTTATGTTTTAAATGGCTTTCCTTTGCTATATCTATAGATAATTTAAAAAGCAAAGGGCCAATTAATTGATTAATTACAATAATTGCTATTATAATAGTTTGAAATTCATAGCCCCATTCTGGAAACTCCGTTGCTATTATAGTTGTTAAACCTAATGCAACTCCAGCTTGAGTGACATATGGCATCCATGAAATGAATAAAAATCTTTTTTCGTCTTTTGCTGATAAAACTCCAAATATTCCAGCCAAAAACATTGAAAAAATTCGTAATGCAAAGAATGCTATAGCTATCCAAAAAACTTTTATCAATGTTTGAACAGACAAGGATGCGCCAGTTAACGTGAAAAAAATTATGTAAATAGTTGGACTTATTTCTTCTAAGAGGTCAACAAATTCAATTCTATTATTAGTATAGTTTGTTATATAAAAGCTAGCTATTATACAAACAAGAAGGGGCTCTAAAACTATTTCATGTCCAATTATTAAACCCGTTTTAGTTCTAATATATTCTGCGAAAAGATACACGCTGTAGCCTATTAGTAAAACTCCTATTGCTTTAATAGTTTTATTGATTTTTAAGGATAATGGGGCTTTCAATATAATCCCCACAACTATTCCTAATAAAAAAGAGAAAAACAAGTCAAGTATTAAAAAAATCAAAAAGTTTAAGTCTAGATCTTCATTTTTAATTACTGTTTTAGCAGCAGAGAGACATATTGCAAATAAAATAATAACTAAAACATCTTTAACTACAGTGACCCCCATGGATGTTTTTGTAAATGGTCCATTTGCCCTCATCTCGTTTATAACGGCTATAGCTGAAGAGGGTGATCTAGCCACGAAAATAACTCCAAAGAGCAAAGCGATTATAAGTCTTATGTTTTCTGGCTGATCTTCCATAAAAGGCACATAAGAAGAAAACTTAAATATCAGCCATGTGCTTAATATTACGGTAATAAAAAGTTGGCTAAGAGTCATCCACTTTATACTGTTTATTCTACTTCTTAATTCTTTTAAATAAAACTCTGCTCCTGCCGAAAAAGCAATTATAGCAAGAGCTAGATTGTTAAGAAAGTTTAGTTCTGGTAATGATTCTGATGGAATAAAATTTAAGAAAGAGGATCCTGCTAAAATTCCCGTAATTATTAAGCCTGTTATTAAGGGTAGCTTGATTTTTTGAAAAATTTTAGCTATTTGCTGTCCTGCTATTGACACTAAAACAAATCCCGCTAAAAGAATTATAAAGTTACTTTCCATTCTTAGCTTAATTTAATGCCAATATATAAAATAGAGTTTTAATATGTTTAATTTTAATGTCACGTTAAATAATATTTTTTTTACTGTTGTCTAATTTAAGGAATTCTTTTTTTTAATTTTACTTAAACTTCCGCTTATGAAACTCTATTCTATTGAAACTGGAAATTTTAAATTAGATGGAGGCGCTATGTTTAGTGTTGTCCCAAAGTCTCTTTGGGAAAAAACAAATCCTTCTGATGATAAAAACAGAATTTCTATGGCCGCTAGGTCTTTATTGATTGAAGACGGAAATCGTTTAATTTTGGTTGACACAGGTCTTGGAAATAAACAAGATGAGAAGTTTTTTAGTCATTATGGGCTTTGGGGAGGGCTGAATTTAGACAGTTCGCTTTTAGCAAATGGTTTTCACCGAGATGATATCACTGATGTTTTTCTTACCCATCTTCATTTTGATCACTGTGGTGGAGCCATTCATATAAATACTAAAGGGAGTTGTGTTCCTGCTTTTAAAAATGCTAAATTTTGGGTTCATCAGGATCATTGGAATTGGTCAAAAGAGCCAAATATTCGAGAAAGAGCATCATTTATTCCCGAAAACATAAATCCTTTAGAGGATAGTGGTCAATTAAACTTTATTAAAAATCAAGATCCTTATGTCAAGGGTTCAAAACTTGGGTTTGATATTATTCTCGTTGATGGACATACTGAAAAACAGATGCTTCCTGTGATTAAGTATAAAGAAAAGACTATTGTTTTTGCAGCAGATCTTATTCCGACAATTGGGCATATTCCTATCCCTTATATTATGAGTTATGATACAAGACCCCTAGTTACTCTAAAGGAAAAAAAATCTTTTTTAAAGTCTGCTAATAAAGAAAACTGGCTTCTTTTCATGGAGCATGATCCTTTTAATGAGCTTGTTTTACTGAAAATGACAGAAAAAGGTGTTCGTTTTGACCAAAGCTCAACCTTAAAAGAATTCTTTTAAGGTTGATTTGTTTATTTTAGCAATACTTTAAAATTAATACTTATGTTTCGAATCAATCTTTTTCCTTTTTTATTTATTTTATTTAGCGTAGATGCTGTTTCCCAAAATTATTGGCAACAATCTGTTGATTACGAAATGAGCGTGAATATTGATGTTAAGTCTTTTCAATATGACGGAAAACAAAAGTTGATTTACTCAAATAATTCTCCTGACACTATAAGCAAGGTTTTTTATCACCTCTACTTTAACGCTTTTAGGCCTGGAAGTGAAATGGCTGCAAGAATTTTGAACGGTAAGGATAAAAATAAACGCTTTAGTATTGACATAAACACAATACCAAAAGAAGAAGAGGGAAGGCTAACGGTCTCAAACATTAAGCAAGACGGAGTTTCTCTATCAACTGAACACTCTGGAACTATTCTTGAAGTTTCTTTAAAGAAGCCTTTATTTCCAGGAGAAAACACTACTATCACTCTTGATTTCGAAGGTCAAGTTCCAAAAATGATTCGTCGAGCTGGTCGTGACTCCAAAGAGGGGGTTGCTCTTTCAATGGGTCAATGGTATCCTAAAATGGCTGAATACGATTATGATGGCTGGAATGCCGAACCATACATTGGAAGGGAGTTTCATGGTGTTTGGGGTGATTTTGATGTAACAATTAATATTGATAAAAACTATGTAGTGGCAGCTAGTGGATATCTTCAAAACCCTTTAGAATATGGTCATGGATATGGGGGGAAAAAGAGTGAGTCAAAAAAAGGTAAAACTTCCTGGAGGTTTATAGCTCCTATGGTTCACGATTTTACCTGGGCTGCCGACCCGGACTTCATTCATGATACTTATCCAGGGCCTAAAGGCGTTAAACTTCATTTTTTTTACAAGAATAACCCTGAAATTATTGATAACTGGAAAAGGCTGCAGCCCAAAACTGCAGAGTTAATGCGATTTTTTAATAATACAATAGGAGATTACCCATATAAAGAATACAACGTTGTTCATGGAGGAGACGGAGGAATGGAGTACGCTATGCTGACTCTTATAACTGGTAACAGAAAGTTTGGAAGCCTAGTCGGTGTAACCGCTCATGAACTTGCTCACTCATGGTTCCAGCACGTTCTTGCAACAAACGAGATGAAGCATGAGTGGATGGATGAGGGTTTTACTTCTTATATTTCTAAACTTGCAGTGGATAAGATTTTAGAAGAGAACGAAATATTTCCCCTGAGAGGTTCGTATAAGAGTTATTTGCGCTTAGCTCTTTCTGGTTTTGAGCAACCTCAATCAACAAACGCAAACAGATATGACTACAACATGGCATACGAAAGTACCGCATACAGTAAAGGTGCGGTGTTTTTAGCTCAACTTGGGTATGTGATTGGTCAGGAAAATCTATCAAAGACAATTAAAGAGTATTATAGATCACATAAATTCACGCATCCAACTCCAAACGATTTTAGGCGTGTTGCTGAGCGAGTTTCTGGAATACAACTAAAGTGGTATTTGACGGACTGGACCCAGACTACAAATCAAATTGATTACGGGATTAAGTCTGTAGATGGTGTTGGGGCTAAAACACATATTACTTTTAACAGAATTGGATCTATGCCTATGCCTTTGGATGTTTTAATTAATTACAGTGATGGAAGTCATGAGATTCAATATATACCAATTTCTTTAATGCGAGGAGAAAAAAACAACCCTTATAATTTTTCTTGGGTGATAAATGATGACTGGGCTTGGTCTATGCCTGAATATTTGCTTGTTATTAATAAGCCTAAAGAAGATGTTGTTTCTGTAATTATTGACCCTACTGGTTATATGGCTGATGTTGATCGAAAAAACAATGAGTTTTTCAAGGAATTAATTGACAAGGAATATATTGAAAAATAATAATTTACTCCCTTTAAAATCTAAAGATGCTTTTAAATCTCTTTTTAAGGAAGGTGAATTTTACAAAGAAAAAAATATTTGTGTTAGATATCACAAGGGCAAAGAAGATATTTTTAATGTAGGATACACTGTTTCTAAAAAACTGTTTTCTAGGGCTGTTGACAGAAACTTAATAAAACGAAGGATTCGATCTGAAGTATATAATCTTAGCTTGTTGTTTATTGATAAGTGTGTTCCTGGTTTTTATCTTTTTTTTTATGTTGGAAAGCATATTCCAACCTCTAGTGACCTTTCTTCTAATTTATTAAACCTTATCAATAAAATTAATAAAGAAACATAGCGCTGTGTGGAATTCCATCCTCTAAATAGTCCTCTCCTTTATATAAAAAACCGTGATTTTCATAAAATTTAATTAGATATGATTGAGCAGATATTTTAATAGGCTCATTTGTGAATATTTTTTTTATCATTTTAACACTAAACTCCACAACGCCATTACCAACCCTATTTTTTCTTTCACTTTCATCAACCAAAACCCTCCCTATTGAAGAAAATTCTGAATAGTATTCTCCTTTTTTAATTATTCTTGAATAGCCTACAATTCTTTCTTTATTTTCTGCTAATATGTGATATGCTTTTTGATCTAAATCGTCCATATCTTGGTATAAACACTTCTGCTCTAAAACAAAAACTTTTGATCTAAGCTGGAGAATTTCGTATAATTTTTTTTTAGGTAGTTCTTTAAAGCTGAAACAGCTATATTTTATCATTATTAACAAGGAATTTTATTCACTCTTTTTTGGTGTCTGCCTCCTTCAAATTTTGTTTTAATAAACGTTTTAACCATTTTAATTGATTCGTCTATGGTTACAAATCTAGCAGGGATACTTATTATATTTGCATTATTGTGTTCTCTAGAAAGTCTTGATAGTTCATCGTTCCAACATAGCGCTGCTCTTATTTTTTGATTTTTATTTGCAGTCATGGCAGCGCCATTGCCGCTTCCACAAATAATAATACCAAAGCTTCCAGGGTTGTTTGAAACAAAGTTTGACACAGGGTGAATGTGATCTGGATAATCAACACTTTCATCAGTATCTGTTCCATAATTTTTTACTTCTTTTTTTTCCTCTTCTAAAAAATTTATTATTTTATTTTTATATTCTACTCCAGCGTGGTCATTTCCTATTGCTATTTTCATTCTCTTAATTTATTTTTAAAAACACTATTAATTAGCGGTTAATAATTATTTTATAAGTGGTTAAAAAAGTGTTGATATTAAAGATAAGTTTATTTGTTTATGTCTTTTATTTAATTAGATATAAAAATCTATCTATCTAACAAATTATTTTATTATTTTCTATCCTTCAATTATAAATATTTTATAGTCTCTTATAAACATATATATCTTCAATTTTACAATTTATTATTAACTAATTTATTATATTAACAGGTGTTAAATACTTTTTTATTTAACTGTTAAACAATATATTACATATTCATTTATAAGTTAATAAATATATAAAACTTGTTGTTTTTTTATTATCAAAATTATTATTTAAAAAGTTATATGTTCTATTAACAAGCTATAATATCCATCATTTTTTTTTAATTTTTTTTAAAATATTATTATAATATGTATAGTTGTTTATAAATGTTCAGTGTTTTAATAATTCTAATACCTAATTTTGAGAGATTAATAACTATTATGTCTAAAAATAAAAACAATCTAAAAGTTTACGAAGGTAAAATAATACACCTTTTTCTAAACAATAAAAAGAAACTTTACAATTTTAAGCAGATATCTTCTGTTCTTGGTATAACAGATACTTTAGGAAGAAATAATGTTATTAAAACTCTTAATCAACTTCATAAAATAAAGAGAATATTTAAAGCTTCTGAAGGTAGATATGGTTTTACTGAAGAGAAAGAGCTTTATGAAGAAGGCATCATAGAAATAACTAGTTCTGGTAACGGATATTTATTAATGACTGGTAAGGATATATTTATAGCTAAAAAAAATATAAACAAAGCGCTAAATAGTGATACAGTGAAAGTATATGTTTTTAAAAGACCAGACAGAAAAGACAACTTATCAGGGGAAGTAGTAGAAATAATCCAAAGAGCAAAGCATGAATATGTTGGTATAATAAAAAAACAAAAAGATTTTGGTTTTGTTTTAACAAGAGGACCAAAGATGTATACAGATATTTTTATATCATCCAAAGAAATGGTTAAAGCTGAAGACGGTGAAAAAGTTGTTGTTAGATTAACAGAGTGGCCTGAAAGAGCACAATCACCTTTTGGAAAAATAATAGAAGTTTTAGGTAAGCCAGGAGACATAGACGTAGAAATGCACGCTATTTTATATGATTACGGTCTTCCTTATAATTTTAATGAAAACATTATTAATTGCGCTAATAAAATAGATAAAAAAATACACCAAGAAGAAATAAATAGAAGGAAAGATTTTAGAGAAGTTTTAACATTTACTATAGATCCTATAACAGCAAAAGATTTTGATGATGCAATATCATTTAAAGAAATTGGTAATGACAAGTATGAAATAGGAATACATATAGCAGATGTATCCCATTATGTTAAAGAAAACACTATAATTGATGAAGAAGCATATAAAAGAGCCACTTCAGTCTATTTAGTTGATAGAGTTGTTCCTATGTTACCAGAAATATTGTCAAATAATCTTTGTTCGTTAAGGCCTAATGAGGAAAAATATACTTTTTCTTCAGTTTTTGAAGTGAATAATATGGGAGAGGTATCTTCAGAATGGTTTGGAAGAACAGTAATAAAATCAGACCACAGATTTTCTTATGAAGAAATACAAGAAGTAATAGAAACAGAAGGATCACAAATCAGTGATAATACATCATTAACTAATGAAGCATATTCCATACCAAACAACACTTTTAATGCTGTAATGCACCTTAACAATATAGCAAAAGTGTTAAGAAATAATAGATTTGATAAAGGAGCATTGTCTTTTGATAGAGTTGAAGTTGGTTTTATACTTAATAACAAAAATGAGCCAGAAAGAATTAAACTTAAAGAGTCAAAAGAAGCAAATAAACTAGTTGAAGAGTTTATGCTGTTGGCAAATAAAAAAGTAGCAGAGTTTATAAATAAAAAAAGACCAGAAAAATCGTTTGTATATAGAGTTCATGACGAACCAGACATAGAAAAAATAAAAAATCTAAAAGATTTAGTACACACTTTTGGACACAAACTTGACACTTCAAATAAAAAATTAACAAAATCCTTAAACAATCTGCTTTACAGTATAAAAGGTAGGCCTGAACAAAATATGATTGATGCTTTGACTTTAAGATGCATGTCTAAGGCTGTATATACTACAAACAACATTGGACACTATGGATTAGCATTTGAAAGCTACTCACACTTTACATCACCAATAAGAAGGTATCCAGATGTATTAACGCACCGTTTACTTCAACATTATTTAGACGGAGACAAATCCGTTAATAAAGAAACCCTAGAAAAGGCTTGCGTTCATTCTTCATATAGGGAACAACTTGCTACAAAAGCCGAGAGAGACTCAATCAAATATATGCAAATCAAATATATGGAAGATAAAATTGGAGAAATTTTTGAGGGAATTATATCGGGTGTAACTGATAGGGGAATATATATTGAAATTAATGAAAATAAATGTGAAGGTATGGTTTCGGTAAAGAGTATTGAAAATGACCAATATTTTTATAATCAAACAAAACATCAACTAGAAGGATACACCTCAGGAGAAATTTATAAATTAGGAGATCCAATAAAGGTAATTGTTAAAAAAGCAGACTTAATAAACAGACACCTAGACTTTATTATAAAAACCGAATAGAAATACTAAAAAAAACATGAAACAAATTTTTCTTTTTTTAATTACATGCTCAACTTTTTCTTTTTTGCAATCCCAAGAAAAAAATGAAACGATAATAGTGACTGGAGATTTTAGTATTATAAGTGTTTATGCGGGAATTGAAGTCAATCTGATTAGGGGTAAAGAAAATAAAATTGTTCTATTAAACGACAAGAGTGATGATGCTTCAACTTTTGGATATAAAATTAAAAATAACACTTTAAAGTTAAGAACAGAGATTGATAAAAAGCTTTCATTAGGTAATATTCTTGTAGACCTTTACTATAGAAACGATATTGAGGAATTAAAACTATTCCAAGGCTCAAAAGCTTTTTTAAAAGATTCTATTAAACAAACAAATTTTATAATAAAAGTCAAGGAAGCGTCTTCTTTGCAGGGGCTTATTGTAACAGAGAAAACAACAATTGTGGTAGCTACTGGAGGGAAAGTAAACTTAGAGGGGTATTCATCAGTTGTTCAAATTAAAGCCACCACTGGTGGAATCTGTTCCGTAGAAGAGCTCAGCTCCAAACAAACAAATATTAACGCAAGTATAGGTTCGTTAGTTCACGCAACATCAACGACCTTGATGGAAGTAGAGGCGTCAACTGGAGCTATAGTTAGGGTTCACGGTAGCCCCGAAAAGCTAATTACAAAGACCATGCTTGGAGGAAAAATAAAGCAAATAAATTAGAAAACCCGCTATGTACAATAACGGGTTTTAGAGGCATCGAGCGGATTCGAACCGCTGTAGAAGCTTTTGCAGAGCTCTGCCTAGCCACTCGGCCACGATGCCGTGCGTGCAAAAATAGCACTAATTCTTTTAAAGTTCTTTCCTTTTTAGAATAATAGATACAGCTTCAACATCTCCATCTATTGGGGGGTTTATTTTAGAAACTTCAACCCTTGCTTTTTTAACAGCCCCATGCTCATAAAAGATTCTATCAATTATTCTTTTTGCCACAACCTCTAACAATTTCGACCTTTTAAGCGTCTCCTCTTTAATTATAGCATTAAGAGCTACATAGTCTACTGTGTCATTAAGATTATCGGTATTAGAAGATCTGTTTAAATCAGCCCAAACCTCCAACTGAACAATATAATCGCTTCCAATCAGACCTTCTTCCTCTAAGCATCCGTGATTTGAGTAAACTCTCACGTTTTTTAATCTAATTTTTCCCATAAGTAGTACGAATATATAAACTACTTTTCAAACGAACAGTTCACAAGCTCTTTTCATATATTTACAAAAAAACATAAATGGATAATATTGTTTCGCCCTTAAACTTTATCGAACAAATTATTGAAGACGATTTGAACAATGATCCGAGCTTTAAATCTCTCCGTTTTAGGTTTCCCCCAGAACCAAACGGATACCTCCATATAGGCCATGTAAAAGCGACATGTCTTAACTTTAATCTAGGGATTAAGTACAAAGCTCCAGTAAATTTAAGATTTGATGACACAAACCCTCAAAACGAGGAGAGTAAATATGTTGACGCTATAAAGCAAGATATAAAGTGGCTAGGATATAAATGGGATAAAGAGTGCTATGCATCCGACTATTTCGATCAGTTATATAATTGGGCACTTTTTTTAATCGACAACAATCTTGCTTATATAGACTCACAAAGCTCAGAGCTTATTGCTCAACAAAAGGGCACTCCTGTAATTGACGGAAAAGAAAGTCCATTTAGAGCACAATCTTCTGACATTAACAGGAAAATATTTGTTGAAATGTCTGAAGGAAAACATCAAGAAGGGGCTCATGTGTTAAGAGCAAAAATTGACATGAAGTCACCAAACATGCTCATGAGAGATCCTGTAATTTACAGAGTACTTGATAAGCCTCATCATAGAACGGGTAATAAATGGAAGGTTTATCCAATGTATGATTGGACACATGGAGGGTCAGATTACATTGAACAAGTTTCACACTCTTTATGTACCCTTGAGTTTAAGCCACACAGAGATCTTTATGAATGGTTTTTGAAAGCTCTTCCAACAAACAAAAGTATTCCAAAACAAACAGAGTTTGCGAGACTTAACCTGTCTTACACAATAACTTCAAAAAGAAAATTAAAACGCTTAGTTGACGAAAAGCTTGTTGACGGCTGGGACGATCCGAGAATGCCAACCATATCAGGTCTGAGAAGAAGAGGATACACGGCAGAATCCTTAAGAAGTTTTGTTGAAGCTGTAGGAGTGGCTAAGAGAGAAAATGTTATTGAGGCATCGTTATTAGAATTTTGTGTTAGGGACCATCTAAATAAAATTGCACCACGAATTAATGCTGTTTTAAACCCCGTTAAGTTAACGATTGTCAATTATGACAAAGACGAAGAGCTGCTATATGGAGAAATCAACCCAGAGCAACCCGAATTAGGAACTAGGGAAATACCTTTTTCTAAAAACTTGTTTATTGAATCAGAAGATTTTAAAGAAGAAGCAAACAGAAAGTTTTTTCGTCTAACGATAGGTAAAGAGGTTAGGCTTAAAAATGCTTATATAATTAAGGGTGAGTCTGTTGTAAAAAATAACAGTGGTGAAATTATCGAAATTCTTTGTTCTTATGACAAAGACTCAAAAAGTGGTTCTGGATCTGAAGCCAGCAAAAGAAAAGTTAAAGGAACCCTTCATTGGGTAAGTGAAAAACACTCTGTAAAAGCAAAAGTTAAAATTTATGATCGACTATTCACCGACCCCTCACCAGATCAACACAAGGACAAAGATTTTATTGATTTTATTAATCCCAACTCACTATTAATAAAAGGTGCATATTTAGAGCCGAGCATTTTAAATGCAAATCCAGGTGAAACTTATCAGTTTCAACGAATAGGATATTTTAATCTGGATCAAAATAGCTCATCAACAAATTTGATTTTTAATAAAACTGTTGGTTTAAGGGATAACTGGACTCAAAAAAAATAATTACTCTTTTTTGCCCTCACCCTTTAGTTTGTTGTTTTGTTTTTTCATTTCTTCACCAATTTGGTTACTCGCAGTAAATGAAGCAACCATATTATTTAACATTTCACTTCCTGCTTGGGGTGAATTTGGAAGTAAAATAAGATTACTGTTGGTTTCACTCCCGATTGACTGTAAGGTGTCGTAGTGTTGGGTAACAACAATCAAGGCAGATGCTTCTTGAGAGTTTATACCAACATTGTTAAGAACATCTACAGATTCTTCTAGTCCTCGAGCAATTTCCCTTCTTTGATCAGCAATTCCTTGACCCTGAAGTCTTTTGCTTTCTGCTTCAGCTTTCGCTTTTTCAACAATTAAAATTCTTGCAGCATCTCCCTCATATTGAGCTGCAACTTTTTGTCGCTCTGCCGCATTAATTTTATTCATAGTTTTTTTAACTTCAGCGTCTGGATCTATATCTGTCACAAGTGTTTTAATGATATTATACCCATAATTGCTCATTGCGTCGTTAAGTTCACCTTTCACGGCATTAGCTACTTCGTTCTTTTTTTCAAAAACATCATCCAGTATCATTTTTGGAACTTCTGCTCTAACAACATCAAAAACATATGATGTTATTTGATCTTGAGGAAAGTCTAGCTTATAAAAAGCGTCATATACCTTATCTTCAATTACCTTATATTGAACTGACACCTTAAGTTTCACAAAAACATTATCTTTTGTTTTAGTCTCTACAATAACGTCAAGCTGAAGGATTCTTAAACTTAATCGTCCTGAAATTTTATCCACGAAAGGAATTTTAATGTGTAGACCTGGATTTCTCACTGCAAGAAAACGCCCAAACCTTTCAATTACAGCTGCAGTCTGTTGTTTGACAATAAACACCCCAGACAAAATAATAAGAACTGTAAAAATTGTTAATACTGTTGAAAATATACTCATGAAATACTATTTTTAATGTGATTTTTTAAATTAGCTAATCTTCTTAAAGTTACATCTTTTTCTATTATAATTGAAGCTTTTATAATGTCTGGTCCTGATAATTTTCCAACCAGAGCCAATCTTAGTAGTTGCATTATTAAACCAAAGTTAATATTTTTATCATCTGATAAAACATTTAAGTTTTCTTTAAGCGAGTTAAGATCCTTCTTTTTAACAACAGACTCAATCTCACCTACTACCGCTTCAATATCAGCTTTTGCATGTAATTTATTTAATGTTTTTTGATCGTAGTCTCTAGGATCACTTATAAAGAGATTAATTTCATCTCCTAAATCATCTGCTAACTTTATTCTTTCCCTTACAAGTAAAAAAACCTCTTCATATTTCGAAGGATAATTTTGTTTTAAACTCATTACATTTCCGGGAAACTCCCTCTCAAAGTCTTCAAAGTTTATTTTTGAAAGATGTTGCTGGTTAACCCACTTTGCTTTCTCAAAGTCAAATTTTGCACCACCCTTTTGAAGCCCTTCAATTTTGAAATATTTTATTAACTCTTTAATACTAAATAGCTCATTATTATTACCCGGGTTCCAGCCAAGTAATGCAAGATAGTTAACCATTCCAATTTTTAAGAAGCCTAAGTCTTTAAAGCCTTTTTCTTTTTCCCAAACTAATGGAAAAACAGGAAACCCACCTTTGGTTCCGTCTCGTTTAGAAAGCTTACCCTTTCCAAATGGCTTAAGTATTAGCGGAAGGTGCAAATAAGATGGCTCTTGCCAACCAAAAGCTTTATATATCAAACTATGAACTGCAAGAGATGGCAGCCACTCTTCCCCTCTGATTACTGTTGTTATTTTCATTAAGTAGTCGTCTACAACGTTTGCAAAATGGTAAGTTGGAAAACCATCTGCTTTAATTAATATCTTATCATCAAGAACACTGTTATCAACATTTACATATCCTCTCAAAAGATCATTTGATGTTGTTTCCCCGGCATTAACTTTAAGCCGAATAACATAAGGACTCGTTTTAATCCTCTCACTTATATCTTTATCACTCATGGACAATGAATTGTCTAGTGTTTCTCTCACCGAATAATCGTATTTAAAAATTAAACCCTTGCCCTCCTCATTTTTTCGGAGCTCGCCAAGTTTTTCGCTAGAATCAAACGCATAGTATGCATTATTAGATTCTATTAAAATTTTAATTTTTTCTCTATATAAATCAATTCTTTCACTTTGCCTGTAAGGCCCATAGTCTCCTCCAAGAGCTGGACTTTCGTCAGGAACTATCCCGCACCATGACAATGCTTCTTCTATGTACTTCTCACTATCTTTTACAAACCTTTTTCTGTCTGTGTCTTCTATACGTAATATAAAAGTTCCTTCAACATTTTTTGTATATAAGTAGTTGAACAGCGCCGTCCTCAATCCTCCAATGTGCAGAGGTCCAGTAGGGCTTGGTGCAAATCGTACTCTTTCTTTTATCATGGCGCAAATATAAAGAATCGCTTAGTTTCAACTGCATTAAGATTGGTGTATATTTGTCAAAGTAATGATACAGTTAATTAATATGCCAGATTATATTGATGAGAACCAAGTAAAGTCTTGGCTTGTGTCATGTGCAATTACGCATGACTCTGAAATTAAAAGACTCGTTTGTTCGTTTATTTCAAAAGAGCACATGCTAAGTCTCAATTCAAGATATTTAAATCACAACACAGACACAGACATTATAACTTTTCCATACGGAACAACTGAAGGTATAATTGCGGAGCTGTTTATATCAATAGAGCAGGCTCTTGAAAATGCAAAAAAATATAATCAAAGTGCTGAAAATGAGATTATTAGATTAATATCTCATGGTCTTCTTCATTGTTTGGGGTTTCATGATAAAACATCTGTACAGAAAGAAAAAATGACTAAAGAAGAAGATAAAATGATCAAAACGTTCCACGTGAAACATTAATCTAATCAGATGTTTGATAAAAAATATGATGTTATAGTTGTAGGTGGAGGTCATGCGGGTTGTGAAGCGGCAGCAGCGTCAGCAAATCTTGGCTCATCTACATTATTGATTACCATGAACCTTCAGACTCTTGGTCAAATGTCTTGTAATCCAGCAATGGGTGGTATTGCAAAAGGACAAATTGTTCGAGAAATTGATGCATTGGGTGGATATAGTGGTATAGTTTCAGACTTTAGCGCCATTCAATTTAAAATGCTGAATAGATCAAAAGGGCCTGCAATGTGGTCACCGCGAGTTCAATCAGACAGGTCTTTATTTTCTCAAAGCTGGAGAGACCAACTAGAGAAAACAAAAAATCTTGATTTCTATCAAGATATGGTTACAAGCCTCATTGTCGAAAATGGAATTGCCCTAGGAATAAAAACCTCACTTGATATTTCTATTTATTCAAAAACCATAATACTTACCAATGGAACATTTTTAAATGGTTTAATCCATATTGGTGAAAAAAACTTTGGAGGAGGCAGAGCAGGTGAAAGTCCATCAAAAGGACTAACCCATTGTCTTGAGTCTCATGGTTTTGTTTCTGGAAGAATGAAGACTGGAACCCCACCGAGAGTAGACGGGAGATCATTAAACTATTCCTTAATGGAAGAACAGCCAGGCGATATAAAACCAGGAACTTTCAGCTTTACAAAAAGCACATGCAGGTTAAGCACTCAAAAAAGTTGTCATATCACGTATACAAGCGAACAAGTACATGACCTTCTTAGAGATGGTTTCGATCGTTCACCCATGTTTAATGGAAGCATACAAAGTACAGGGCCAAGATACTGCCCCTCTATAGAAGATAAAATTCACCGCTTTTCTGAAAAACTAAGACATCAAATCTTTGTTGAACCAGAAGGGTGGAGCACTGTTGAGGTTTATGTTAACGGTTTCTCAACTTCACTTCCTCAAGAAATTCAATATAATGCTTTAAAAAAAGTTCAAGGTTTTGAAAATGTAAAATTTTTCAGACCAGGATATGCTATTGAATATGACTATTTTCAGCCAACACAATTAAAGTCAAACCTTGAAACCAAAATTTTACAAAATTTATTTTTTGCAGGACAAATTAATGGAACAACTGGCTATGAAGAAGCTGCTGCACAAGGAATAATGGCCGGGATTAATGCGAATTTAAAACATAAAAATAAGGATCCACTTGTCCTAAAAAGAGACGAAGCGTACATAGGAGTTTTAATTGATGATTTAGTACTTAAGGGAACGGAGGAGCCATACAGGATGTTTACTTCTAGAGCAGAATACAGGACTCTGCTTCGTCAAGACAATGCAGACGAAAGATTGACCCCGAAGGCTTACAATTTAGGCTTAGCTAGTTCAGAAAGAATGAAAGTTTTAGAGAAAAAACTGCAATCAACAAAAAAAATGATAAATTTCTTAAAC
>Ga0308019_10000368_pt1 | contig 28292 bp, 29 predicted proteins | sample Neamet284_FD_203135 | JGI IMG/M metagenome (GOLD analysis project Ga0308019, IMG submission 203135) | Marine microbial communities from water near the shore, Antarctic Ocean - #284 | ecosystem: Environmental > Aquatic > Marine > Unclassified | place: Southern Ocean | collected 2014-10-01
TCCTCCGAGAAGATTGAGTAACAACATTTGCTCATCTACCGAAATATCCTTTACCACTTTTTCAACCTCTTCAACCTTGAGCTTTCCTTTCTTTAGGCTGGAGAGTATCGATGACTGTTGCTTGGAATTGAGAATACGTTGAAATCCACCCTTTTTCAGCATCCAATCTTCACCTCGCCGCTGGTGTTGGGCCGACATTGCAGACCACAGAGCCACATTTAGCCGGTCAATCCGAGGGACGCGTTGAACCATCCCAGTACTGCGAAAGCGTTCAAGAATACGTCCGATTCGAGGTTTTTGTTCATCGAGGACTTCACTCGCTTCATCCAACGAAAGCGGTAGATCTCGATTCAAGAGGAGTTCAAATAATTGCACTGAAATAGAATCTGCATGCGCTTCCTTGCCAGGTCGTTCACCAAGTAGTCCAAAGTCCCCCATCCATTGCGACAAGAGATTTTCTTCACTGTCGGAGAGTAATGGTCGGTGGTCGACAATTCCAATGCTGAGTGCTGGAGTTTCGGTCGCAACTGGCTCTGAGCCAAGGTTGGGGTTACTGCGGTTCCAAAGAGAATCGAGTAGCACCATTCGTTGCTTGACAATCGTTTCACATTGCAAACTAAAAAACTCGATTGCATTGCTCAACGAACCTCCGCGTAGAAAGTATCTACGCCATCCCTTTCCTTCATTCGAAAACCCAATGATTCCCGCTTCGACTAATCGGGTAAGATGATGATTCAGCGAAGCAGGAGTAAGCGCTAATTCATCAGCCAACATCTGAGCATCCCAACTGACCTCAGGTTGAGCGAACAAATAGTCCCTCAAAAGGCGATGAACTGGCCCTGCTCTTCCTTGGTCAGCAGTTGCTTCACCGCGTTTGCGAACCAAGCATAATGTGTCGATGAACCAACCGACTAAATTGTCAATTTCGCGTTCACTGGTTGGTAAAGCAACCTCTGTTAAACGAACGCTGAACATGCTACTCAGCAATGGTTTCAGGCGGAGGTCTTTGAAGACTATGCATTATTTGCCTCTCAAGAGGCGAAAAATAGTATTTCTATCTTCGGTCATCGTGCCAATCGTAATCAACACCTTTCGAACCATGCCACTGGATATCCATGTCGATATGGGGCATCATTTCAATTCGGTCTTCACGTAGAATTCCTCTACGGCGGAGTACTTTTACAGCCGAATGAACGGTAGCTCGGGAACGCCCGATTCGTCGAGCAAGAGAAGCTTGTGAACGGGGCACACCTTCTTTTTGGATGTCTTCAATAATCAATTTTTGAACCAGGGACAAACCGATTGGTAGGGCGGAGGCAGCCCGCTCTTCATTGACTGCAATCCCACGAAGGATCTCGACTTGACTCGGGGCTCCAGCAAAATAGCATGTTCTACCATTAACCGGTAAAACTGTCACACTGCGGTGACTTCGTAAGATGTCGAGATGATGGCGTAGCGTTCCATTTGCCGCATTAAGTGTCGATTGCAATTCACGATAGCACAATCCGGGGTGCTGTTCAAGTGTTGAAAGAATGCGTTGACGCAAAGGGTGGTCATGTGTTCTTGCTTTTGTAGATACACCGCCAATGGCAAGTGCGCCGACTGCAGTAGCAGCAGCAGCAACTCCGCTTGCAATGCCTACTACACCACCCGCAGCACCAGCAAGCCCTGCAGACAACCATGGTCGCTGACGGACCCATTGTGCGAGCAGAGGCATAAAACAAGGTTGGCCTTCTCCTTTCTTAATCCATCCCTCGGATGTATCGCTAAAGATGGAGATTAATCATGAGCTAAAATCGTGCCCAGATGAATTTTCAAATGAGCGACAAGAGGCGAGAGGAGACGCCCACAAGTCCGACCATGTTCAGTGAGGAGATAGGTCACGCGAATCGGTGGACCCTCGGAAACTTGACGAGAAACAAGCCCTTCATCTGCCAGATAGCGTAATTTATCAGAAAGGGTACGAGATGAAATACCTTCGAGAAGATTTTTCATTTGATTGAACCTTCGAGGTCCTGAAATATAGAGTGCTGACAGAATTTCAATTGTCCAACGTGAACCAAAAACACTCAATGCCTCACCTGCTCGGCAGACTTCATTATGTAAATCATTCATCGGGTTCAATTCTGTTTGAGCCCCTAATAGCGTTCGAATTTCTCCTCCAAGATTGATGGATGAATCAATCGAAGTTCGAATCACATTGTAGTCTTCACGTGAAACTTTGAGTGGTAGTACCGGCATAATAATTCTCCCTATTTGCATGCTAACAGTTCCACTACTTAATTCCATTTTAACACCGACACCATTCTTCTGGGCAAAGTAAAGAATCCATCTAAGATTCATCTCACCTTTGAAGAAGTCTCACGCCTACGGGTGAGTATGGCCAAACAGGTGTTGCTCGTACGAGGCGGCGCTCTTGGAGTCAATACTGGCATTGGTGGTGCTCATCACAATCTTGCCACATCGCTTGCCCAAGGTGAAATTAAGGGGTGGGGGAGCAATACGGCGTGTGAATATCGAGTCAAAAAACGAATGAATCCGCTTTCACGCTTGTTCAAACGCTGGTATGCACACCCGAAACGAATCAAAAACTTGCTCGATAAAGAGCACGATTACAGCCTTCTTCACGTTACTGACCAAGAGCAAGCCCATCTTATTCCTGAACATTGTTCTCTTCCAGTCGTTGTTACAGTGCATGATTTGTTCCATTTCTTTCCACAACGAATCAAAGTAGGTGAAGATTCCATCGAGGTTGGAGAACAGAACCCCCGATGGTTTCGACGGCGCGACCTAACAAAATTGCGTGCAGGTCTTGCTCGAGCCGACCTCTTGGTGTGTGACTCACAAGCGACATTATCAGCTTGTCGGAAGCACTTCCCAAAAGTGAATTCAGTTTGTGTCCCTCTTGGTTTGGATATCAAATCTTTTGCTCCCATCATGCAAGAACATACCGACGTAATGGCACCTGCATCACTCCTTACCAAGAAATGCCATCTCTTGGTTGTGGGCAGTCATGCGCCTCGAAAACGCTTGCAATTCATCAGTCAATTATTGGGTGAACTCGAAGAAGAAGTGAAGCAAAATATCAGCGTTCACCATGTTGGCAATGAAACCTGCCCTTACGGTGGCCCATCAGCATCAGCGCTCGCCCAAAAACACGATGTGAAGAATTGGACATCGCACGGTGGTGAACTTTCCAGTACAGCACTCATGCATCTTCGCCATGCCAGTGAAGCCTTACTTTTCCCAAGTGTCAGTGAAGGGTTTGGTTATCCACCACTTGAGTCAATGGCTTGTGGTACGCCAGTTCTATGCTCAGATCTCCCTTCTCACAATGAGTTAATGCCCGAAGAAACTTGCCTCCTAGCAGATGACAAAGAGGCTTGGAAAGAAGCCATACTCTCGGTCTATTCAAACTGGCAAAGTCGTACGAAAGAGGATGAAGGTCATGTTTGGCCGCAGCCTCGTTCGGGATTGATTGAATTTGCCTCTCGCTTCGACCAAAGTCGATTTTGCCTTCGAATGGCTGAAGTTTACGATTCATTGTAAGCATTCGTGGAACATTATGCTCATATATCGGGGCGAAGCGTCGATGAGCATGGCCGATGACACCTCACCTCAGAGTATAGATTCAATCAAATGGTTTCATTCAATTCCTTTGAATGATGGTAGTGTCACGCCCGGTTTGGATGCATCGATGGCAAAATTAGAACAAATTTGTCTCCCGGAGGATTTGACTGGCAAGACTGTTCTTGACATAGGTGCTTGGGATGGATTTTTTTCTTTCCAAGCAGAAAAGGCTGGGGCAAAACGAGTCCTAGCAACCGATAATTTCTGTTGGAGTGGCCCTGGATGGGGCACGAAAGATGGTTTTGATTACGCACATAAAGCATTGAACTCAAAGGTTGAATCACTTGATATTGATGCAATGGATGTCTCTCCAGACAATGTTGGAGAATTTGACATTGTCATGTTCCTCGGCGTCTTGTATCATCTTCAAGACCCAATGGCTGGACTACGTGTTGCTGCAAGTGTCTGTAAAGAACTGCTCATTATCGAGACTGCTGTTGATGATTTGCATCGCTGGAAGCCTTCGATGGTCTACTATCCTGGAGATTCTTTCAACAGTGACGATACCAATTTCTGGGCTCCGAATGTAGGCGCTATGAAAGGCATGCTCAAAGATCTAGGATTTTCACGAGTTGAAGTTGTGTATCCAAAGAATCCCTGGATTCGGTATTCATTCCCTCTTCGATTGTATTCTTCAATCAAGGGAATGTTCACTGGGCGTGGTCCGTTCCGACAGACCATCAACCAAGGGCGAATGTCATTCCATGCTTACCGCTGAGTGAGAACTTCTCTCCGCAGTGTTCTTGAGTGGAGTTTTGTTGGCAAGTTCATGCAACCTATTCAACGTGTAGCGATTGTCGGTGCAGGAAACATGGGTTCCGGTATTGCTCAAAAGACAGCTCAAGAAGAATTCGATGTTCAAATGGTAGACCGTGAGCAACAATGGGTTGACAGAGGTCAAAGTATCATCTCAAATTTCCTTTCAGAAGCCGTTGAACGACGTATCTTTTCACCTGCGCAAGTTGAAGCGATTGAAGGTCGAATCACTGGTGTTGTCGGCGTAGAGAACACAGCGGTGAACACTGATTTAGTGATTGAAGCAGTGTTTGAAGATTTTGATATCAAAACTGCAGTGTTCAATACTTTGGACAAAGCATGTGGCCCTGATACGATTCTCGCCTCAAACACTTCGTCGCTGTCGGTCAATGCGTTGGCTGAAGCAACAGGTCGAGCAGACCGGTTTGTCGGCTTGCATTTCTTTTTCCATCCTGCAAAGAATCGATTGGTCGAAGTAATTCCCGCACACGCATCAAGTCCTGAAACTGTTGAAAAAGTCGTCCAGTACTGCAAGATGCTCGGCAAGGTTGTCATCGTATGTGCAGACCGTCCTGGTTTTGTGGTCAATCGTTTCTTTGTTCCTTGGTTGAATGAAGCCTGTTTGTTATTGGAAGAAGGCGTTGGCTCGGCTGCACAAATCGACGCAGTAGCCCGTAAGGCATTCCGAATAGGTCTAGGTCCATTCGGTTTGATGAACCTTACTGGGCCTCCGATTGCTCTCCATTCGACTGATTATTTATCAGAGCAGTTAAAGACACCTCGTTACAATGGTGCTCAAAATTTGCGTGATTTAATCGATGCCAATGAACAATGGTCCCTCGATGGAGATGAATCCTATTCCGATGACCAATTCACCTTGATTTCACAACGTTTGTATGGCGTAGTTTTCGGTGTTGCTGCTCAAATCGTTGATGAAGGCGTTTGTTCGATGGAAGACGTTGACCGTGGAGCTAAAGTTGGGCTTCGTTGGGCACGTGGGCCGTTTGAATTGATGAATAAAGTCGGTGTAGAAGCCTCAAGCCGGATGGCTCAAGCCTATGCTGACTTATCCGCAGAATCAGACCCTTCTCGTGCATGGAATGTTCCTCAATTCTTTGTCGACCAAGGTAACACAAAGTGGACATTTTCCTATATTGATACTTCAATTGAAGATGGAATTGCTACAGTAACAATCAATCGACCAGAGGCGATGAATGCCCTCAACGAAACGGTTGTCTCACAACTTGGTGAAGCATTGGATGCTGTCAATGCCAATGATTCGGTACATACGATTGTATTGGATGGTGCTGGGAAAGCCTTTGTCGCGGGCGCAGACGTCAAGTTCTTTGTCGATAAAATACGTGCTGATGCAATTCCTGATATTGTCGAATTTACTGCTAATGGGCATGTTGTTCTTGATAAACTCGAATCTTCTTCCAAAACTACAATCGCCTTGACCACTGGACTTGCTCTTGGTGGTGGATTAGAATTGGCCTTGTCGTGTGATTACCGAGTTGGAACTCGCCGGACACAATTCCGCTTCCCCGAGACCTCTATTGGAATTTATCCTGGTCTGGGTGGTTCACAACGCCCCGCTCGAATCTGTGGAATACCTGCAGCTCGTTGGGCAGTTCTTGCAGGAAACTTCATGGATGCTTCTACTGCTGCAGACCTTGGATTGCTCACGCACTTGGTCGATGTCTCTGGTGTCGGTGCATGCGTTGCTGAACTTGTCAAGAACGGAAAGCCAGCCAACAAATACCCAGGCCACCCTGCTCAACCAGAAAGTGCAGTTGCTACATTTTCCAGTTCCTTTTTCGCCGATGAAAACATGGCGGATTTGATGGTTGGAAACTGTCCTGGTGGATTTGATTCAGAAGACCGAAACGTGAGTCGTCAACTCAAATCGTTATCTCGAACAGCACCAATTGCTTTGTCAATGGCCAGTGCACTGATCGATGAAAGTGCCAACACGAATCTTTCTGAAGGATTACAGTTAGAACTTGACAGACTCACTGAAATCTTCTCTACAGCAGATTCACTTGAAGGCTTATCTGCGTTAATTGAAGGTCGAAAGCCGACCTATTCGAATGCGTGATTAAGCCCATTGGTCTTGTATTTCAGCCATCTCTTTGATGAGTGTAATAATATCAAGTGTTTCCTCTTGAAGATGAGCGAATTCGATTCGGTTTCGAACAGCTTCAACAAATTCACTTTCTGGTGTCACCTCGAGAATTCCCTCGATGAAATCCGCTAGCGAAGTCCCCTTTCCTTGTGCAATCGCGATACGAGCACGTTCTGTTTCAGCGTCATCTTTTGGTTTACGAACACTGCTCACAGTACCACCTCAGGTATGTTCAAATGATTTGCATACCAATCTTCCCATCGAATGACTTCTTCATCAGACCAATCGTTCAAAGGGCCTTCTAAAGAGAGACGTTCAGTCTTCTCCGATAACGGTAGCATGGTCGCATTATGTGCGCACTTTACTCCGGGTGCACCAAGTACCATCGCCTTCTCAACAATACCGAGCCCAATTGACAAACTGCGGGTATCGGTCCCTGACCAATAGGCGTTAAATCCAGGATGGGTATGGACCCAGAGTTTGAACGGAGCGACACAACCGACCGGTGGAGAGAGTTGGACTTGCCCTGAAGTTCCCCAATCGATTGAGATGACACCTTCAGCATCGATGAGGACTGATGTTTCAAGACCGGCAAGGTAAGAAATGGCATAGACCACATCCCAACGACCTAGTTTTGAGGCACGATGTTGGACATCAAGTAAAGTTTCATCATCGATTTGACGTCGTTGTGCCTTTTCAGTAACATGTTCCCAAATTTCTTGCGTAATATTGAGTTGTTCTAAAGCAGGGATTAAAATCATGCCTTCACCTCCATTGATTCTTTTTTCAACCGTGGAAATTCGAAGCCCCCATAGGTTAGGCTTCCCATGGATTGAGTTGGCCCACGTCTGCCACGTAGATTCTGGATGAGCCACTGAGCGCCAAAAGTACCCGCAACTGAAAATCCGAATTCAAGGTTCCCTGCATCCAATGCTCCTTCGACTTGGCAACTCATTGGTTCATGGTCAGGTGTCATTTGTTCAACCAATGCAGCATCGGAATCCGAAGAAAGAATCATCCATCCATCACCTGAACAACGTAGGTCAATCCACGGGGTCTGAAGTGCGTGAACCAAACGTCGAGGTTCCGGCCTGTCGACACAAACCACTACCAAATCATAGCCTTCAAGTTGTTTAGGAGTTCTCAAATTATTTGGCGCTGGGCTTAGTTCAACATATTCTGTTTTACCCGCATACCGGCTGAAAAGTGCTGACACTTTGTGAATACCCACATTCGCTTGAGTGAAGCGTTGATGGCCAAGGTTTGAGGCTTCAACAATGTCCCCATCCATCAGTGTGATATTCGCCTTCAATTGTATGCGTTCTAATGCGGGCACGAGCAGGTCGACCAAGGTTGTCCCGATACCACCGGCACCGACGATAAGCACATTTTTTGACAGGGTTTCTTCATCCATGTAGAAGAAACAAACCTACACTACTTAAATCTCAAAGCAACAACATTCGCTCAAGTGCAGCAATCTGTACTTCAAGGGTAAAATGCTGCTCGACATAGGGTCGCCCTGCTGCTGCCCATGCCTTTCGTAAAGCAGGGTCTTTGGCATCCAAGTAGGCTGCTTTCCAGGCGCCAAGGTCGTGACGAGCAAGAAGCCGTCCTGATTCAACAGGCGCCATGGTACATGTGAATCCACCCTCATCGACCATAAGGGCAGGAACACCGATTGCCATAGCCTCGATTGGTGTGAGTCCGAACGGCTCATGGTGGGCATGACTCACCATTGCTCGTGCGCCTCGAATTAAGGCACACAACTGAGTTTGAGAAAGGCGCGGCATACTCTTGACTTCGACCCCAATTCGTTTTCCTTCAGCGAGTAGGGCGATTTTGTCGGCTTCATCTCCACCACCAACTTGAACCAAAGCAAGTTGAGTATTTGCTAAGGATTGCAAAGTCTCCCAAGTTCCCTTAACGTGAGATATACGGCCGATGGTGACCACATACTGTTCAGGAATATTTTCAATATTTTTGAGAAATTCTCCTTCTTCTTTGGTTGGAGATTCCGGCCAAAGATTCCAATCGATGACATGCATGACGTGGGTTGCTTCAATCGGACAACCGTTGTCATCGCGTTTGGGAGGCTCGCCGTTTTCTTTGGAAGAATCACATGCTAAGCCATAGACGGCGTTGAGTCGCTTTTGGATCCACATTGAATTCCCAGAAATGGAAGAGTTTGGTCGTTGAATAAGTTTTTTGACATAGGTCTTATCACGCATTCGTTGGCGTGTAAACAGCATTTTAGTGAGCCATAAAGGTCGTTTCGGTGTGCCATCTATATGGCGATGGAGGACATCTTCATACAACCATCTTGGAGGCTCTAAGCAGTGATAATGCACAGGGAGATGAGCAGGAATCAATGGTAGAAGTTCAAGTGAACCTCGACATACCGAGATATGAACTGCATCAAATTCATCCCAAGGAATCTCCATCTTCCTCCATATTTTCTCAGCTGAAGTACTTGCTTTTGCCATGATTTCGGCTACAGCGCCGTTCGGCCATTGTATTGCGTTATCAGGCAAAAGTAGACGCACTGGTGCATCATCGAGCAACGCTTTGGCATCTTCTGTGAAATCAAGACTCGCCAAACTTACTTCCCAGCGTTCTGAAGTCGCTCGAATGAGTTGAAGCAGTTCTCGCTCAGCACCTCCCAGTGAAGCGAATGAACCGCGAACAATGAGGACGCGTAGACCGCTCTTTCCTCCATCCTTAGAAGCAGCCATTGAACCGGACAGCCGGCGACTCACCTTCAAATCCTCCCTTGACCGGTTGAATTGTTATCCTGTTTGGATATGCGAACACGCGACCGATTGAAAAAGGGCGGTGCCTACGGCAGACCATGAGCGGAAAGACAGCCATGGTTACCGGAATCACGGGTCAAGACGGTTCGTACCTCGCAGAATTGTTGTTAGAAAAGGGCTACACCGTCTATGGTTTGGTTCGTCGAGTCTCTCAACCAACCTCGGGTCGTAGCCTCATCAATCACTTGCTAACCCACGAAAATTTCAATTTGGTTAATGGTGACCTCGCTGACCAAAATTCAATCGATAATGCAGTGGTTCTGTCTCAACCAGATGAATTCTATAACCTCGGTGCAATGTCCTTTGTCCCAGAATCTTGGCGCTCCCCAATGATGACTGCTGATATCACTGGTTTGGGTGCACTTCGTTGCCTCGAAGCCATTCGAAAGCATGCTCCAAATTGCCGTTTCTACCAAGCCGGTTCATCCGAACAATACGGTAAAGTTCGAGATGTTCCTCAACATGAAGATACACCTTTCCACCCACGTTCACCGTATGGATGTGCTAAGGTATTTGCCTTCGAAATTACGCGTAACTATCGTGAATCCTACGATATGTTTGCTTGCACTGGTATTCTTTTCAACCACGAGAGTCCACGCCGTGGTCTTGAATTTGTCACTCGCAAGGTCACTATGACCGCAGCACGTATCGCTCATGGATTCGATGAATGCCTTTGGATTGGCAATGTTGATGCCAAGCGAGATTGGGGCTTTGCTGGAGATTATGTCGAAATGCAATGGCGCATGCTACAGCAAGAGAAACCTGGTGACTTTGTTGTTGCTACCGGCCGAACGCACAGTGTTCGCGACATGATTACCCTCGGCTTCTCGCATGTTGGCATGAACCTTACATGGTCAGGAGAGGGTGTTGATACCATCGCCACCGACCAAAACGGAAACATTCGTGTTCGGACCAATCCCAAGTTCTTCCGTCCTGCTGAAGTTGATTTGTTGATTGGCGACCCTTCTCTTGCCGAAAAGGAACTTGGCTGGGTTCCTGGAACCACCTTTGAAGAATTAGTTCAGATGATGGTCGATTCGGATATGTCTCTTGTTCAGGAAGCGGTTAACGGTGGCTACGCACCGCCAATTCCACCAGAGTGAGGTGAAGCCAGCAAATGGCCCAACAACACCCCATCCTCTATTCGTTTCGCCGTTGTCCCTATGCGATGCGTGCTCGAATGTCAATCGTTCGAAGCGAATTTGAAGTCGAACATCGAGAAGTCATTTTACGAGACCGCCCACCTCATATGTTGGAAATCTCCCCGAAGGGAACTGTTCCTGTGCTTCTTCTACAAGACGGAACGGTCATCGAAGAAAGTCTTGAGATCATGCAACACGTACTCGGATGGGATTTAACTGAGCTTGAAACCCATTGGATTCTTCGAAACGATGATGAATTCAAGTTTCATTTGGACCGGTACAAATATCCGAATCGCTACGAGGATGTTATTGAAACAGAGCAAAGAGCCGCAGCAGCGGTTTACTTGCACGACCTCGACACCTTACTCGGACAAGAAGAGATCATTTCAGTTCACTTGAGTGATGCACTCTTCCCTTTCGTTCGTCAATTTGCCAACCATGACCGAGACTGGTTTGATGCGCAATCTTGGACAAACCTTCATCCATGGCTTGCTCAAAATCTCGAGAGTGATGCGTTCAAGGTTTGCATGAAGAAAAACAAACAATGGTTTGACGGCGATGAAACCGTGTTTTTTCCATCAATCTAACTGTTAATTTAGTGCAGTGGGTAGCGTTCAACACGGCCCACTGAAAGCCCATCAAACCACCATATTCAGTTGGATGGGGTTTCGGATAGACCCTTGCAACCTATCCGAGTTGGTTAGTTGATGGTTGCAACTGATGCTTCCAACAGACCCTTTGTATTGTTCATAAGATTCATGTATACACCCCCCCCCTTTCGGGCTTCGGCATCTATGATGCTGCTGAATCACTCTTTCTCAGTCTCGTTTGAGTCAGTGACCTTTCCAGCGGCTCCTTCTACAAGAGGAACAGCCACCGGTTGTGCTGAAGGTCCGGCTCCCAAGATTGCTCCCGGGGTGGTACCAGGTATTGTTGTCCCCTCTCCAGAGACGGGTGCAGGACTTGTACCTCCCAATTCCAGGGTCGTTAATTGTAAGGTGCCTGGGTTCTTCGCGAATCCAGATATGACACTCCCAACGCCCAAGATTAGTGCAAAACATGAACAGCAAAGTCCACAGATGAGTCCCCAGAATCCTTCTTCTTCCAATCCAGCTTGAGCATCTCTGTCAAACAACATCATTTCTTGATTGCTTGAAATGGTGTACTTTTCACCAATCGTACAGCGATCTGGATCTGTTGCGATCCATCTCTGGCCTTCTTCGCCGGCCGTCCCGTATGTCTCCCAATACCCATTCATTTCAGCGTTGTCTAGGGTATCGCAAATGATCCCAACAATCATCCATCCAGCATTGATATCGATGTTGTCTTTGTCCAGACCTGCCAGTTTTCTGTTATCATCGAGTTCACAGTAGATGGTCCCTGAGGTAGAATTCATGTCGTTCCCTTTCTGATCTGTGATAGTGATGTTCAATCCTTCACAAGCATCGGTAATATTGTCATCATTGTTATCAACGGAGTATTCTCCTTGAATCATCAAGTACCAACCCGCAGACCCATCCTTATCTTCATCGGTGAATTCTTGGACAATTACTGATACATTATCCTCATCTGTTACGCTGGGTGTCATGAATGTCTCAACATCCTCAAGCACATCAAATATACCGAATGAAGAAACTGTGATTCCGACACCAAGTAGTAGTATCACAATACTAACAGGGACCCCAATTTTTCCAGAGATGTGAAACGCCATGATTATTCCCGCTTAGAAAGGTTCGTATTGATCTGCTGAAGAATGTCCCTGATTTCAACAAGTACGCCATTAGACTGCGTCTCCTGGCCACCTGTACTCTGGTGACTAGATATTTGAGAGATTGAATCGCGCTGCTTCATGACAATGTCACGGAACTGTAATGCAACGGATTTCTTGAGTCCGTTTAGAAGGAATGGTCTTGCACCTGCGGTTTCGATTGCTATTTTGACAATATTGCACATGCCGAGGAGTGGCCCCTCGTGTATGGATATGTCAGTGAGTTTATCGAGTGGTATATTCGTTTGTGTCTTGAATATCCATCCCTTTCGTATTTTGATTCCAGTTTTTGTCAAGGTCAAGGAGTGATTTTTAAGTTGCTTCATATGAACTATCCAGCCAAATGGTACCCAGAAAAACATTACAACAATTCCGATTATAGTACTGAGTAAAATTAGGTTTATTATAATCCATAAGTAGAGTATTAACCCTTTGCTAAACTCTGCTGAAGCGAAAATTTCACTGTCATCTCCAGTTGACTCGGCCATATAGTGCCTACAGTATTCTTACACATTATTCTTTGGTATGGAACACAATCTGAGTATGAAATAATCAAATATAGATAGTTCGCATGGGTCTATCTGAATACCCATGCGAATGGGATTGTTGTTTGGATGGGCTTTTAGTGGGTCATTCTAGTCGCTACCGATTGCTCAATTGGCCATCTGAAGGTGTTTGACCGACGGAGCAATTCCCAAATCATCAGGGAAGAACATTGTAGGAACTGGAATTGGCATTGGTGAGATTTCTTGCCCAACTAATGCGACTCGACTTGGGCGTGAATCAGACAAAACTTTGCGCCCAGTAAGCGGAGCGATTTTGTTTGAGAAATCCATTATTTCTTCATGACTTGGCATGTTTTCAACACCTAAGTTCTCTCGACTATGACCAACGTAGACATAGCCCTTATTTTCTATAAAGTCAGGGTCTGCTCTCATATCAAGTGCGGCAAATTCTTTGATGTGTTGGTCGGACATGTTGATGCCTTGCATCAAGGTATGTCGACAAACAATACGAGTGTCGAGTGATGGTAATAGGTCGAGCGTTTCAGAAAACTTATCCCAAGCATTCACATTCCATTTCGGTTTACACACTTCATCGAAGACTTTCTTGTTGGGTGCATCGACCGAGACATAGAGTTGAGTCGGTAAGGTGTCGAGTTTTTCGAGCACCTTTGGAAGGGTACCATTGGTGACCAGCATGGTGGTCATTCCATGTTTATGGCACAAATCCATGTATTCGGAAAGCCGAGTATAGAGGGTTGGCTCTCCGTTCAGTGAGATGGCGACGTGTTTTGGATTCTGTGCATCCAACCATTTTTCGCGTGGAACTTTCGGATTACCACCAAAGCCAGAGAGCAAACGTCGTTGGGCTCGAACCGATTCATACAGTAGTTCCATCGGATCTTGGTCAGTTAATTCCAGTGTATCCATATGCGGTTCTCGCCAACAATAGGTACAAGCAAGGTTACACTGGTCGACAACAGGAGACATCTGCATGCAATTGTGGCTTTTAACACCGTAGAATTTCCCTTTGTAGCATTGACGGTCACGTAAGAGTGATTCTTTGGTCCAGTGACAGGTTTTGACCCCACCGTGTTCACCCACAATGTGGTAGCGTTGTTTCTGCAATTTTGCTTTGAGTGCTAAATCCATCGGTTTCACTTCCTTAGCCGAATTTCCACTGACGAGAAGCAAAAGCAACTCTGTTGGGAACTGGCTGGGATAAACGATGCTAATGCTAACCCCGTTTCAACTTCGCGTTGAGAACAAACACTGAACTCACTTGTTCATTATCAGTAAAAATGCATTTGCAGCCTTTTCAGCAGCATTTGCAACATCATCTAAGCGTTGAAGGATTCTATACATGTGCATAGCGGCAAGCGGTTTGTCATCACCTTCAGAGAACACATAGGCTGCAGCCTTATTTTCAAATCCATCAGTATCATTCTCAAGAATATTGACTTGCATAATCAACTCTCTGAGAACAACCATTTGCATTGGAGCAAATCCAGACTGAGCGAGAACATTGAGTTGGTCCACTGCTTCAGAATACTTCAGAATAGTTTTGTGGACAGATTCAGCCATCGCTTTCAAATTCTCTCTTGCTTGGTCATCGACCATCAATTCTCTAAACGAGATTTGTTCTGCAACATTTTGTGCATAATCTGCAATTCTATCTTGGCGTGAGAGCATTTGTAAGAAGGTATCGCGTCCGATTGCAATCCTTACACCTGTTCCAATGTGATTGCGTAGATTGTTTTTGATATTGTCAGCGTCTAATTCAGCAGCGATGGTAGCTTCGATGTGTTTGCTTGCATCTTTGCCTTGTGATGCTACAGTTACAGCGGTTAGCATATGCTCAACAGTCTTCTCAACGGACTTTGCATGCTCATAGAACATGTCAAGCGGTGTTGAGTCAAGCGTCTCATAGGGTGTGTCCATCAAGAGGTCTTGCTTTTCTTCTTTGTCAGGACGCATTACAATTGCTAGAGTTATTGCGATTGCAGACAATGTCACAATTGCTACATTAACTGGACTACCAGCGAATAAGATTACGAAAATAACAGCACCAGCTGCAGAGATTGGCAGACTTGCCACCCAACTTGCGGCAATCTTTGCAAATACTCTGAAATCAACAGCACCTGCACCACCTGCAAGTCCAACTCCAACTACAGCACCGACTAAAGTGTGAGTTGTTGAAATTGGAACGGCCAAGAATGGCATTGAGAAAATGAGCACGGTCGTTGCAGCACCAAATTCAGCAGCAAAACCTCTTGAAGGAGTAATATGAGTAATTTTCTTGCCGATAGTATCCATTACTTTGTAGCCCCATGTTGCCACACCGACTGTGATTCCAATACCACCTATTAGTAAAAGGAAGAGAGGCACTCCGACGTTTCCATCGGTCAATGTGCCTGTTGTAGAAGTTGCAATGTCATAAATCGCTGCCATCGGTCCAATTGCATTCGCAACATCATTTGCACCATGTGCAAATGCAACATAACATGCGGTGATGATCTGTAGCCAAATGAAAACGCGTTCAACTCCTTTCATTCCTTCTTCTTTGAATTGATAACGCTTGAGTACAACCCATAGGATAAAACTTGCGAACATTCCGATCGCTAGGGCAACTGCTAGACTGTTTATTGGAATCCATGCACCATCGGCGAATGGATTGAAAGTAATGCCTTCCTTTGCTGGTAACCAAGCGGCTTTGTCAATATAGCCAGCATCATCAAGGTTTGAATAAAATCCTTTCAGTCCCTTGAATTGAAAGGCGAGTCCGAGGACAAAGAATGTAGGTAAAGCAAGAATTGGTGCTAACATTTTGGTTTGTGTAAATGGGTCTTCATTATTGAAGATGAGTCGCTTGATCACAAGGAATGAAACGAAAGCAAGAATACCTCCTAACAATGGTGAAGCAATCCAACTCAATACAATTTCTATTACCTTACCCCAGTTTACAGAAGAAGGTTGGATGTACAATCCCATTCCGATAACGCCACCGACAATACTGTGTGTGGTTGAGACCGGCATGCCAAATCTTGTAGCGACTGTTAGCCAAATAGCAGCAGCCAATAATGCAGCCATAAATCCATACATCAATTTCTGGCTTAACTCCTCTGTAAAACCAACGTCGCCAAAATCAAGAACTCCTTTTCTAATCGTTTCAGTTACGTGACTTCCAAAGAAAACGGCACCGGTGAATTCGAAGACCGCGGCAACGATAATCGCACGACGTAAAGTCAATGCGCCAGAACCAACCGAAGTTCCCATTGCATTCGCAACATCATTTGCACCGATGTTCCAGGCCATATACGCACAGACCACAAAAGCAGTTCCGAGTAGTAGGGTGGTTGGTTCCATGTGACAGTCGAGTTGTTATCGGTATATATTGAGAGGCATGTATATTCTATATAGGAGTATATATTCCGGCAACTGATAGTATGGGTTTGGGTCCAGGCGAACACGAGGTTCGAAAATTACAGAGTACTGGAGGCAGTACGTTTACCGTAAGTTTGCCGAAACCTTGGGTTATTGAACAACAGTTGGGGTCTCGCGACTCCCTTCGAGTCGATTGGAGGCCAAGTGGCGCGCTACGAATTACCCCTCTCAATATGGCAGAAAATGTAGTCACTCACGTTTCGTTTCATACTAGGAAACTTCCAGAAAACAGCCTCCACGACCATTTAATGGGAGCTTATATCTCAGGTGCCGATTCAATTTCAATCGGATTCGAGATGACCGAACGCAAAAGCGTCACAGTTCAAATACGTCGATTTTTAAGAAATACAAGAGGATTTGAAATCATCGATGAAAAAGACGGCCTCATCGAATTGAAATGTTTGATGAATGCAGGAGATATGCCATTACATGCAAGCCTCAATCGAATGTACCTCCAAGTTACCTCTTTGATACGAGATGTCATCAGTGTTTTCGACGGTGAAGACAGGGAATATATATCCGATGCAGATGAACGAGAGGGCGAAGTCGACGCGCTTCTTTATCTGATTGAACGCCAAGTGAGAATTTTGCTTGGCTCACATATTGTTTCGACAAAACTTAACCTAACTCGGATTCAAGCCCTTGAATATTCTAATTTGGCTCGTTCCCTGGAACGAATGATGGATCATGCCTATACTATCTGTCAATTGGTTCTAGAGAATCCTCAAATCACCCGTAATCTTGCCGAAGCAACTTCTTTGGAGCAACTGCCTGAATGGCAAAGTGCGCTCAAAGAATTAATGATTAATATTCGGACCAGGGATTCAATTCGAATTGAACACGCTCGTAAAAAGTTGAAAGATGCGCAGCAAGTTCTCGTTCTTCACGAACAAGATTTACTCGTAAATCATCGTCAAAATGAATGGATGGCTTTTGATTTGAGTTTATCAGAATCAGTTCGACGTTTGTGTGCATATTCGCGTGATTTCGGAGAAATCCTTCTCAATCTGAAAATTTCCAGTGAGATGCATCGCTCCCACGATAAGGTGTAGTTAAACACACTAACTTTAACTTTAGCACCTATGTGTTGGCAAATTCACCACGCGTTGATATAGGGCCGGTTCCAAAATTACACTGCAGGAGTAAGACCTGTAGGCGGAAAACGCATGGATCAAAATTTAGAAAACTACGTAGAAAAAATAATGGACAGCCAAGAACAACAGAATGGAATTTTTCCCAAAGTGTTCGACAAAATACTGCAAGCGATCTCAGATTACCGCTGTGGTGTCGATACACGAGGTTCCTACAATTCCCGAAGAGGTGTTCTTTGATGGACGACTATCTCGCACAATATGTCGACATTGTTCTTGATTCTCAAGAGTATCAAAACGGAATTTTTACCCGTTTATCCTTTACGAAATTTGGAGCTTCTTTTCTTAAACGTAGAAGCAATTCCAATCGTAAGTGATGCATTTACTTCAATTCTCTGAGACTCCCTTTTCGTAAGGAATAAGGAATTAGATTGTGCAATGTAAACAGTAGTTCATATATCAAAACTTCTTGATACTGGATATTGGTGGACTTTCATGCTCGATGTTAATGGTTTAACGAAAACATTCGGCTCCGGTTCGAACAAATTACAAGTGCTCAAGGGCGTTGATATGAGTATCGAAACCGGCGAATTAGTCGCACTCATGGGGCCTTCAGGCTCAGGTAAATCGACGCTTCTCAACATTATCGGTGGATTGCTAGCCGGTGATGGTGGCTCGATTATTCTTGGAGACAAAACATACGGCCAAAAAAGCCCCTCGAACGTTGTTGATATTCGACGTAAATACGTAGGTTGGATTTTCCAAGACTTCCATTTGCTGGAGAACCTTACTGCGCTCGACAATGTCGCCATGGCATTGGAATTATCAGGCATGCCCTCAAAAGATGCTGAAGCTGCTGCACGGGTAGCACTTGCCAAAGTAGGTCTTGAAGACAGAATGAACCATATTCCTGACCAACTTTCTGGTGGTCAACAACAAAGAGTTGCCATTGCCCGAGCGATTGCTGGTAATCGACCATTCCTTCTTGCTGATGAACCAACAGGAAACCTTGACATTGCCAGTGGGAAGGAAGTTCTTCAATTATTCAAGGACCTCTGCCACGATGAAGACCATCCAATTTCTATTCTCATGGTGACGCATGACCCGGACTTGGCATCGAATGCAGACCGAATGTTGTTGCTCAATGATGGTAAAACCGAGGCTTCTGATATTCGCTCCGCTTGGGGCTTGGATTCTGATGAGGGTGGTGAAGAAGAATGAGTTACGACGATAAGCCAGTCAAATTGAACGAATCAGACTTTGCACCCACCAAAAATTTACCTATGCGCATCATGCATAAAGTGACTGAAACTCCAGCGCAACTCCGTCTTGCTGCAATGAGTGCTTGGCGAGGAAAAGAACGCGGTTTGGCTGTAATTGCTGGTGTGTTCTTGGCTTCATTGGTCATCACAACAGTTCTCGCTTATGGTGTTGGATTATCCCAACTTTTCTTTGAAGAGTCGTTGAGTGGTGAACCATTCGATGCCAAAATCGAGTACGCTCGAACACCGGTCGAGAACGCCACAGGTTGGTCGAATAACACGACAACCATGCTCAATGTCTGTGATGAGTTGCTGGTTGAATTCACTGAATTCAGCGATTGTACGCTCGTTTTGGGGCGGCAAGGTATACACAGCGGGGGTCTTTTCAATCAAGAGTTCATCGTAGCGCAACCACTTGAAATGATGGCGATCACAGATGATACAAATCCTTACTGGGGCAACGTCACTTTTGATTATCCAGAACTTGCATCCGGTGGCCCTCCAATCTCGAACATGCGTTCTGTTCGTTTCCTTGGACCTGAAGCCTTTGATGGAGAGTTTGCTGACCGATTAGGCGAGAACATCATTGCTGGAATGGGTGAATGGCCGACACCAGAAAACATGAGCGCTCAACGCGGCGTGATTCTTCCTTCAACCATCGCCTCTCAAGCCAAAGCCAATGTTGGCGATGTTCTTGATTCGTTAAGTTTCGCATACGTGGTCGATGAATCGACCTTGGTTGAAGCAACGGTCACCAACGAAAATTGCGCGGGTGAAGTAACGCCTGAGCAGAATGAAATGGTCTATTGCAGAATGACAATGACAGCGACAAATTTGACTGTTGTCGGAATCTATGAACCATGGGACCTCGGTAACCCAACGCTCGGTCCAAATCCAATTTTCACCACGTGGGAAGTCCTAGACGAATCCCAGCGAGGGGCGTTGATGGACAACGACCACATGTACCTCGGCGTGACGATTGACCGTACTCAACTCCCAACCACATCGACAGCAGATGCTGAAGAATGGCTTGAAGATCTTGGGACACGAGTTCAGGCTGGAAATTATACCGATGAAGGCATCGAATTGTATTACACTGATATTGTCAGTGGAACCATTACGTTCCTCAATATCTTCCTGGGTCTGATTCAAATTTTCGATTATATCATCATGATTCCAATCGTGATTCTCTCGATTGCAGTTTTGATTTATGGATTGGTTCTTTCATTGGAACAAAGACGGAGGGAGGTGAGCATACATCGGGTCATAGGTGCAGACAGCACCAGTTTGCAAAGCATGGTTCTGCTCGAGTTGTTCGTAATGTCTTCCGTGGCTTGGCTGGCAGGCTATCTGCTGGCGTTATTTGCTGTTCCGATTGTTCTTTCTGCAGTTGGATTCATGGAATTTAGGACCGGAGATTTTGATATTAATCCTACACTGAGCGTCGGTTCAACGATTTTCACTGCTGTCACAACGCTTGGTCTTGCCATGCTGTTCGGCCGTAGCCGAGCGCGTGATTTTATCAATCTCGAAATTGAAGAAGGTGTACGCAAGACAACCACGAAATCCGAACCAAAACGCTGGCTTCATTGGCTGTCGTTCTTATTTGGAATGCTTGCCGTCACAGATACTTGGCTCGAAATGAACGGCAGTGAAGACGGTATAGTTTCCAATTTCTTCCTCGAAGGATTGCTCGGAATTATTGGACCGTTTGCTCTTTGGATTGGTGGCGCTTTGTTACTTGGAAGAATTGGTGCTAAAGGACCTCAAATTATGCAACTCATCTTTGGACGCACACCGTTACTCAATGATGTCAAGCGTGGCCTCAAGGGTTCAGGTTCTACCGAATCAGTGAACCGTTTAGCCGTCATTATGCTGTTGACGCTTTCGATTGTTACGCTTGCTGCAGTTCAAGGCTATACTGGGACTTTGGTCGATGAAAAGACCGTTGATGCTACGGTTGGTTCTGATTTACAGATTACACTCGAACAAAATTACAATGAAGCCCAGCTCTTATCGTTGGTTTCAAGTTTTACAGATTCCGATGTGACCGCCACAGCCACAACCGTTCCAAGTTTATTCTTAGCCGATTCAAACGGTGGCGATAAATTACAAACATGGGTTGTGCTTGATGGCAATGAAGATGTTCTTCGATGGAGTGAGCAATCTATTCCTGGGACGGATCCTGATGCTGCAATGGCTGCATACCACAACGGTGGTTTTTCCGCTGGATCAGATGCAGCGTATTCATTGGATATCGCAGGTTCTGGCCGTGGAGATGAAAACCGTCTCGATGATGTCTTACTCAAACCGGCGGATTCTCAAAGTGAAAATCTCTCCTTTAATTGGGAAAAACTCACCTTTAACTTTTCATCTGGAGGAACAGACCAACCAAATCCTGAGGCATTGTTCAATGCTTACTCTTCTCTCATGGAGGGCGATTGGTCGGGATTGAATCTCTCAGGTCAAGATTTGAGCGGTCGAGAATTTGGTCCTGTTGACTTTACCGGAACCGACCTTTCCAACGCTAACCTTGCAGGAGCAAACCTTTCTCAGGCTTTGTTGTTTGATACCAATTTGCAAGGCGCTGACCTATCAGGAACGAATTTGCAAGAAGCCGTTCTTGTCAACTTCATGGGTGGCTCACTCGAAGGGACCAATCTCATCGGAGCAGATTTGACAGGAGCATTTGGAAACGTCGACCTGTCAAGCGCCAATCTCGGAAACGCAACATGTCCTGATGGGACATCTGCTGAAGAAACGAGTTGTTCTTCTGGACTTTCTCAAATCCCACCACCTCTTGCAGAGCCGTTGTTCTTGGATGATTCAACCGTTCAAATCATTCTTACTCCATATCAGAGTAACATGTATTACATGGGTGTCCACGAGTATATTCCTGGTGTTAGTTCAGCAACAATGGATTCTTCTTTAATCATCGGTGAATCGTCTTGGCAATCATTTGTTGGCGCTGATACTGTTGCAAATCATACTTCGACCGTTTGGATTGTCGATGTGGATGGCGTCAGTGGAGATGTCTTGGAGGCTCTTGCCTCGACCTTATCTGCAGATTCCAGAGTCTCAAGTGTTCTTGATTGGTCGAGTTCTCACAAGAGTGTTGAACGAGACGGGGGACTTATCTTCGGAACACCAGGTCTGCTTTCATTACAATTCGTCGTAGCCAGTGTAGCAGCTGTCGCCTCAAGTTTCGTGTTTTTGTCATTGGTTTTGAGCCAACGTCAAAAAGAATTAGCGGTCCTTCAAGCGATAGGCGCTTCACCAAACCAAATCATTCGCTTGGTCTTGTTCGAAATTCTTTCCATTGTCATGGTTTCGATGGCACTCGGAATCGTTCTCGGCCTCGGCGTTGCCCTTTCCTTCAACGGATTCTTTGACGTCTTTGGATTCATTTTCCAAATCTTTGGTGGTTCATCGACGACGATAGAGCGGACGTTAGTCTATCCGTGGTCCCAACTCCTGTTGGTCTCCTTGTCTGTCTTTACCGCAGTTGTCATCGCTTTGTTAGTGACCACCCGTCGAGCATTGAAATCAGATTTAGCCAGTGTGCTCAAGGGGGAATGAAGTATGAAGGAAAGTATTTTGAAAACCGATGGACTCTATCACGTCTATGAATCCAAAGCAGAAGACGGGAATGTTGTAGCTTTGCGTGGTCTGCATCTCGATATGAAAGAAGGCGAAGCAATTGCTGTAGTCGGACCTTCAGGTTCTGGTAAATCGACCTTGATGAAATGTCTTGGAGGTCTTATGAAGGCCAGTGCAGGTTCAGTTTCATTGGCTGGGAAAAACATGACTCGACTCACCGGACAAGAGTTAGTTGAATTGCGTCAAAAGACTGTGGCCTTTATCTTCCAAGAAGGAAATCTCTTGCCGAACATGAATGCTCGTGACAATGTGGCTCAACCACTACGACACCAAGGTGTAGCTTCACGAAAAGCCTTGAAACTCGCTGATGCTATGCTTGACCGATTAGGAATGGTTCACCGCGCTCATGCTTTACCAATGATGCTCAGTGGTGGAGAACAACAACGTGTAGCAATCGCTCGTGCATTGATCACCAATCCGCGCCTTATCCTTGCAGATGAGCCAACGGGTGCTCTTGACCCTGTAACCAGCCGTGAAGTTCTTGCTCTGTTCAAAGATTTACACGAAAACAGTGGTGTCTCATTCTTGATTGTGACGCACTCGAAAGAAGTCGCTGCCTTTGCAAATCGCTCGCTTGAATTACGTGATGGGCGCTTTATTGCTGAACACGGGGAAGGTGTTGACGTCGAAGACCTTGGCAAAGACCGAGAACTCATTATTGATGAAACTGGAACGGTGACGTTGCCACCTGATTTGCTTGTTCGAATTGGTGGAGCAGGTCGTTATACGGTCGGGAATGCTGACAGTGGCTATCTTTCTCTCCAAGGTGAAGCGATTGAAGCCATGGGTAAGATGGAACTTGCAACTGCTTGCCCTGCATGCAAACACGATTATGCCGATAGTGCTGAACAGTTATGCCCTTCATGCGGTTCCAGTCGACCAATGATTAAGGTCAAATCCTGACGTAGGATGTTTCTGCTGGAGCATTCCTGTTTGAAAAAATAGTCGTTTAAGTGAATCCGAGTTGGAGTAATCAAGCGGTCTTGACGCCTTCTGGCCAAAGTACGAGAATCAAGGTCTTGCCTCGAGTCTTAGGAGTGTGTGTCGTTTCTCGGTTCATCCATACGATGGAGCCTGCAGGATAAGTTCCATCTTCGTCCCATACTTCACCTTCAAGCACGAGGTATGCTTCTCCACCAGGATGGCTGTGAGGCATGAAGGCATCAACGGTTACTTCGGAGTCTGCTTCATACAGAACCAGAGAGCATGCATCTTCTCGGTACAAGCGTCCGAGTCGAACACCTGTGCCGAAATCCTTCCATCGAATATTCTCTTCAAGCCAGGCTTTGTCGATGTTAAATCCAAGCCAATCCGCCATGTTGTGAGTAAAGGGCATGCATCGCCGAGGTGGAATCACCTCATGAGCACTTCTATTGGTTTCAAAAACGGTTCTTAAAGGCAATCGTTTTTTTATGGGGTAGATGTACCCGCAATTATGGAGAAGCGACGACGTGACCTTTCCGTCACATTGTATAGAATTCTCTTGTACCTTTCACGTATGCGTGAAAGAGAAAACAGTACACGCAGATTGATGCGAATTGAACGAGCAGTCAGTGTCGACCGTAAGGAATTGCGTTTACATCTTGAAAGAATGACCGAATCAGGTCATGTTTCGATGAATTATATCGAGATGCGAGGCCGAGGGGGACATCCTGTAATTGTCTATGACATCACTGAAAATGGCAAGACGCTTCGCTCGGACATAGGACGGTGGATCGATTTGGGCGTGAGAATGGGCTACTACCCCGAAGAATTCTTCTATTTGCCATCTGACGATTGATTGCGGGTATTTTATACCGGTATAGATTACCTCGTCTGGTTAAGTAGGTCAGCACTATCCCAAGAATATGTCTGGCAAGAAAGCGGTGGATAAGGTCTCAAAAGGTCTTACTTCACTTATTGACGAGTTTTCGTCTGCAGTTAAAGAAATGGTAAACGCTGGTGAAGCGACAGTCGTACATCTTGCAGTTGGCTCAAGTCGAGTCATAAAAGCTGCAATAAATGCAACCGGTGAAGTGACAAAGATCACTGTGGAAACAGCGAGCAATGTCATAGGAACTGTTTCAGAAGGTGTCGTTCGAACCGTCAGTTCAAAAGCCCGACAAGAAAAAAATGAGGAGGAATGAAAATATGATATACAGAATGATGATGACAACCTTAGTCATCGGCTTTGCCGGTGTAGCAGTGGGAATGATGGACAGCACGTTCAAGCATTACTACAAGAAATACGCTGACTTCGAGGACTTGAAGAACACAGGAGTTCAAGAAGTAACCTTTGTCGGAGAAGTTGAGGTGATTGAATGATTCCACAATTCCTTGTTGGTTTTGGTGTTGTTGCTCTTACTTTTGAAGTCATTTCCGGGGCAGCTGCCGCTGGTACTGGATACGGATTAGGACGGAAATATGGCCGCAAACTATGCAATGCTTTGGATCAAGTTGAATCGACAGTTGTCTCTTCGATTGATAAATTCAGAAACTAAACTTTGATGAGTTAGTGGAGTATGGCCTAACGTGGTTCAACCTCTTCAACTGCCTGAGTTCCCTCCCGAAGGGCCTTGGGCAACATATGTGTTGGTTATTATTTGGCTACCTTTGGTACTAAGAATTCTCTTTCTTTTGTTCCCATTTAGGAAAGCAGTATCCCAGTTATTACCTCATTCGAAGTGGGCATTTACTCAATTACGTGAACTGCCAATTCGAGGAATTGGTTTACTTGCGTTCAATGAAACGCTTGCCTTTATGATTCCACCCTTGGTCGTATTTGGTATTCGTATTCTTTCAGATCCTCTCGGTTGGCAACTTTGGAGTGAGGTTTCAAACACTGGACTAATGATTTTAGCCTTGGGTTTCCTTTTTTGGATTGCTTTAGATTTTCTTCGGATTGCTCGAGTAAGGCGAATGATGAAGGCAATTCAAAAACGGGACATCAATAAGATTCAGAAGCTTGCGAATGCTGGTTTGAAAACGAGAAAATGGCTTCGGAAATTTGCTCGCAAAGACGAAGTGGAATCTACTGCCGCAGAAAAAAGTGAAAAAATTGCGAAGAATTCTGCCAAAAAGTGGGGACGAAGAATCCTCTTTACCAGAAAACTGTCACCTTTAGGTTTGGTTGCAAGCGTTGCTACCAGTGCTTCGGTAGAACTCGCTCGAGTTGGTGCAGGTAAAATTACTGATGCTGTTGATAATCGTCTGCAAAAAGAATTTGATAACATCGCAAAAACAAATACCAAAACGCTTCTCATGCTTTTAATTCGGGACTTACTCATGGGTATTTTACCGATTATATTCTTGGTTCTTTTACCGGTTCTTCTTGGATGATTTCTCCGCCATGTTCATGGAGAAGCGGCGCTGACCTCGACACAGAGGGAACATCATGTCGCTGCTGATTCTCATGCGCCACGGCCAATCGGTGTGGAACGCTGCAAACTTGTTTACCGGGTGGGTCAATGTTCCACTGTCGGTCAAAGGTATTGACGAAGCGCTTGAAGGTGGACGACAAATAGCAAATCTCTCCATCGATGAAGTTCATACCTCGACCTTGATTCGTGCCCAGATGACCGCTATGCTTGCATTAAGCCAACATAAAGGTGGTAAAACTCCAGTTGTTCAAACGCCTCAAATGGTTGAACAAACGGCGGAATCTGGCGAAGTTAAGTTGGTCGATTGGTCGAAAACAAACGGGCCACCTGGGGATATTTTGCCAGTTTATATGGCTTCAGAATTGAACGAACGTATGTATGGTGACCTCCAAGGTTTGAACAAACAAGAAACTCGTGATAAATTTGGGGCGGAACAAGTGAAAATCTGGCGACGTTCCTATGACGTTCCACCTCCAAATGGAGAAAGTCTTGAACTGACTGCACAACGAACCTTGCCATATTTTTCTTCTGCGATTTTACCTGCCTTGGAAGCAGGTAAGAATATTTTCGTAGCCGCGCATGGCAATTCTTTACGAAGCGTCATTATGGACATCGAAGGCCTTTCTCGTGAAGAAGTTCTGTCACTTGAAGTTCCAACAGGTACTCCAATCGTTTACGAGCGAATCGGTGATGGTTGGACTCGTCTCCATGATTATTGAGGGCTCTTCATGCAATTCTTTTTCCGTAAAAAAAGGGCGACTGTGCTTGTTCTCCTTCTTTGCTCACCTTGGTTATTATGCCAAGCCTGGATTGCAGTTGGTGCACCAGATGAAGCCTTCACCTCTATGCCAGTTTGTTCAGAAGACAGTGGGAATTGTGCACATCTCGGCGATGATGCAATGTACCGAATGGATGGAGAATACACCTTAATTGTCAATCAATCCGTCGATGAAGTATGGGATAAAGTTCAGCAGTATATCGATGAATCAGGTTCAGATATCTTGTTCGAAGAGAAGAACGAATCGGGCAATTATTATACGCATTTTGTCGAACGAACATCGTTTTGGCGATTCCCAGATGATGTATCGGTATCTGCCATATCTCCTGATGGCTTGGAAGGAGCATATACACGAATTGAATTGCATTCACAATCACGGCTCGGGCAAAGTGATCTTGGGGTTAACCCTGAACGACTCGAGAACCTCTATGCCACACTCATCGGTCAATTTGCTGCTTGAAGTTCATTCCAACCAAAAGGCAATCCTTCTTTATCGACTAAAATCACATTGATACCAAGCCCACTTTTTCGAAACGCAATCAATTGAATTTCGTGAATTTTATGGCCACTTGGAGCAACACCTAAAACCGGTAAATTTTGCCGTGAAAAGAACGACCTTCGACGACCTTTTGCTGGAGTTGGCTGTGCTTCTGAACCAACTCGGCGTCTGACGCCTTCAACATCATCAAACCAAGGGAGTGGGCCTTCCGGTGAGAATCGAAGTCCAAGAATCATATCGACACCAGGAGTCTCCTGAGCAGCATCTGCATCCGCATTGCTGGGTATTGCAGGGGCGTTCGGGTGAGTGTGTAACCAGTGTGTGAAACGACCCGCACGGGATCCACGTGAAGTTGAAAACATATCATCAGTCCAATCTTCAGGTAAGTGATGAACAGAATAGGAATTACCCCGATTGACAATATGCGCTTCACCGATAATGAAACCCTGGCCTTGAAACAAGCCTTCTGTGTGCTCAGTGCTTCGGAAGAAATCCTCGACCTCTGGAAGGTGAGGTGCACCGGCATCGATATCCATTCCAACAAGAATTTCATCAGGTAAGGCTTGCAATGCCCACCAAACCAACTCTTCAAACAAATGTCCTGGCAAATGAATTTGAGCAGTATACGCTTCTCTACTGTGAAAAGACTCACGATTGTAGGACACCATCAGTTCCTCTAACCATGGTTCAGCCATCGCAATCGGTTATGCGAACCGCTCTTCGTGAATGAAGGCAACGGAACATGCCGGGAGAAAACCTTTGAAGAGGGTCGGTGCATCATCTACGCATGGCGAAGAAGAAGGGAGGGTTCGGGCGATTCATCGGCGCCCTTACAGGAACGCCATATGAACGCCTTTTGAAGCAAGTTGACAAACTTGTTTCCGAACATAAAAACGATGACCGTAAACTTGCTCGGACACTCAAAAAGCTTGTCAATATCGCTGGCGAGAACTATGAACAAGAGAATATCGATGAAGAAGAACACGACTTGATTATCGAATCCATTGAAGAAGCAGACCCCGATAATCGTTCGTTCAGCAAATTATCTGAAGATGAAGACTCTTTTTATTCAGGAGCGGTTCCAGATGCTCCGGAATTAAAACGCGGTAAACGTAAAAATCTCGACGAACTTATGCAGGCAAAGGGTGACGAGTTTCTTGGAAGTTATGGGCGTGACGAATTTGAAGAATTCAAATCTCGAATGACAGATGATTTTGTTGCAGATTCCGATGATGCGGTTCGAAAAGGAGACCATGAAGCAGAAATCCGAACTGAAAACCGTGTGTTTGGAGATGAAGACCAAGAATTAGATCAACTCAAACAACAAATATCCAAAGAATCAGGTTTAATTGATCCAAATGCAGAGGATGAGGAAGATGAAGAAGAAGAGTTGGAAGGCTATTCGGTTGACGAAGATGGCGTTGAGTGGTTCGAAGATGAAGATGGCTACTGGTGGTACCGTTCA
>Ga0308019_10000374_pt1 | contig 28110 bp, 15 predicted proteins | sample Neamet284_FD_203135 | JGI IMG/M metagenome (GOLD analysis project Ga0308019, IMG submission 203135) | Marine microbial communities from water near the shore, Antarctic Ocean - #284 | ecosystem: Environmental > Aquatic > Marine > Unclassified | place: Southern Ocean | collected 2014-10-01
TTTCTTAGCCAATGCTTTGTGACGGGTCTCATTCCACAGTTCTGCTTTCATGAGATGTACTTTGAGGCGGTCGATTGGGTCCCCACCCGGCCAATGCTTAAATTCATCACTTGGACGGTAGACTGATGGATCATCGGATGAAGAATGTCCACCTGCTCGATAGGTGTAGACTTCAATGTGGGTGGCGCCTTTACCAGCGGCTGCTCGCAATCGTGCCCACTTTGTTACGCTGTAAAGTGCGAGAAAATCATTTCCATCGACTCGGAATGAAGGGATGTCGTAGGCTAATCCACGTTCAGCAAAGGTACGTCCCCCGGTAGCGAGATTGGCGTGGGTTGAAATCGCCCATTGGTTGTTGACGACATTTAGAATAACAGGTGGTTTGAAGGTTGAAGCAAAATTCAAGGCATAATGATAGTCGCCCTGTGCAGAAGTTCCTTCACCAAGCCAAGTGATACAGACTTCATCATCGCCTTTGTATGCACTTGCCATTGCGACACCGACCGCTTGAGAAAATTGAGTTCCGACCGGTGATGAGATTGAGATGAATCGGCCTTCTTTCCAAGTATAATGGACTGGCATTTGACGGCCTTTGACGTTATCTTCAGTGTTGCCGATGCAATGGCAAATCATGCTGACCATATCACGCCCACGGACAAATTGTGCCCCGGGTTGTCGGTATGAAGGAAAAATCCAATCTTGAGTTTCAAGCGCCATTGTTTGAGCGATGGCGATTGCCTCTTCTCCAAAAGACCGCATGTAGAACGAGAGTTTACCTGTACGTTGCATTTTGATCATCCGGTCATCGAATATTCGAAGACGCATCATGTATTCGAGTCCTTGAATCAAGGTCTCAGCATCCAATTCAGGATTCCATTCGCCGAGTGCTACACCATCATCGTTGAGAACACGAATCAAACCTGATGCATGAGCGACGGTGTCTTGTGCGGAACACTTTGCAGGGTCAGGCCGAGTTAAATCACCCGGCTGCTCCTTGAACTTCCCACCAAAATCTGCCACCTCACCAGGACGGAACGGAGGCCGTCCGATAGTGTACGGCTTTGTCGTGGCAGTCACTCTCTCGGTCATTGTTCCACCTCAGTTCATCCCGCCCTTAAGAGGTGCGGGTAAATCGTTTTCATCTTGAGCAACATACACATATGCACCCGGTATTGTTTCCGAGTTATTGGAATCCAGTGTTTTCCGCAGTAAAAGCCCTGCTTTGAATGATGAACGAACCAAAGGTCCACTTGCAATACCAGCAAAACCCATTGCGATTGCTTCTTTTGCCCAAGTGTCATACATCTCAGGTTCTGGAAAACGGTCGACGTTCAAATGTTTGGATGAAGGGGCAAGATATTGTCCAATGGTGACAAGGTCAACACCAGCATCACGGAGTAGATGCAAAGATTCAGTGATTTCTTCATCACGCTCGCCCACGCCAACCATCAACGAAGATTTGGTAATGATATCCGGCCTTAGAATTTTGGCTTGACGAAGAATTTCCAATGATTGTGAAAAAGAAGCACGATGGTCCCGAACTGTAGCATCGAGTCGTGGAACGCATTCGACATTGTGTGCAAAGACCGAAAGAGGACTCCCATCAAGGAGGTGAGCAAGTGCTTCGTGGTCACCTGCCAAATCTGAACAAAGCAATTCGACGGTTACATGTGGTTGGCGTTGATGGACAGCAGCAATGCATTGTTTGTAATGGTCTGCACCACTGTCGGGAATGTCATCTCTGTTGACGACAGTAATGACGACATGTCGAAGATTCATCGATTCAACAGCTGCTGCCAAATGTGACGGCTCATCAGTATCAAGGGGTGGTGGGGTTTTGATGGTGCCAACAGCACAGAATCGACATCCGCGCGTGCATTCTTTTCCAGCGATCATGAATGTCGCGTCGCCACTCGCCCAGCAATCATGGATATTTGGGCAACGTGCTTCTTGGCAAACAGTATGCAAAGCGTTGTCTTGGACCGCCGCTTTCGTTTTGTTGAAAAGGGCTTGCTGTTCGCCCGATGGAAGAGTTGTCCGAAACCAATCCGGAAGCCGTTCACGCTTTGGTTTTGGGCGTAAAGCAGGTGGAGTTTTACTCGCCATCGGTAGTTGTTTTCCCGACATACATCTTCCCCCTTGATTCCTCCCATGCTTTGCCTATCAAAAAGGTGTGCTGTGGGCTTTTTTTCATCATGTGTCTCACAACCTTAGATTTCGTGTCATTTTCATGAGGATATTTTTGAGAGCATTGATGAGGGGCGAAGGATTCGAACTGTTCATGGCGCAACGTGTTGCATTGATTACCGGTGGTGGGAAACGCATCGGTGCTGCAACTGCTTCTCTATTGATGGACAACGATTGGTTCGTGTTCATACATGTGCGTTCTTCGGTCGCTGAAGCGGAAGAAATACTCCATGCCTTTGAGCAGAAAAACGGTTCAAAAGCACCGGCTGAAATCATTCAAGCCGACCTTGCCAACGATGATGAACTCACCTCTTTAATTCAGACGGTTATCGACCATGAAAAAGTTAAATCATGCGGTGGAGTACACGCTCTTATTCATAATGCTTCAATCTATAGTTCACAAGACTACAAGTCTGTTTCACTTGAATCTTTACGTCTTAACAATCGCCTTCATATCGAAGTACCCTTCCTCTTAACACAGGGTCTTTTGACCCCTCTTCAATCGGGTCAAGGTTGTGTAATTGGCATGATTGACACTTCACTGGGGCGCGCTTGGAAAGGCTTGTCTCATTATACGGCAAGCAAAGCAGGTTTGCGTCAATTGATGATGAATTTAGCAGGTGACCTCGCTCCTGAAATCAGAGTGAACTGTGTCGCTCCTGGCGCTATTTTAGCGGCCGATTGGGAAAGTGAACACTTCACATCGGTTGTCGAGAAAGTACCTTTGGGTCGTGCGGGTGAAGCCAGTGATGTGGCTCAAGCAATCATGTTTTTACTCGATTCAACCTACCTTTCTGGTCAAACTATCAACGTCGATGGTGGCTGGTCTGTTTCACCCTGAGCCAACGGGCTGAGGGGTTTTCTTCAAATCCTGTTGGTGGCTCGGAGGTCTGCAGGGGTGGCTGAGGTGGTCAAAGGCGCCGGGCTTAAGATCCGGTCCCGTATGGGTTCGTGGGTTCGTATCCCACTCCCTGCACCACTCTCTCAATTCTAATTCCCCCTCTTAGAGGGGGTTTTATTGAACATTCAATGCAAAACCGTTTAACACTCGGTTGAACAGGCCACAGTGGTGAACAGAGTGTCCTCAACCCATGCAACTTCCGTCAACCGCCTTTTACCAGTCATTTTGGTTGTCTTACTCTTCGGCTCTATTCTACCGATGACGGCACCTTCTTCTCCTTCTTCAGCAACTGATTCGGCTCTTGATAATGAGCCAGTTGTTTTGCCAACAGGCAGCGATTGTAGTACGTGCCAATCCTACAATTTGTATCTCGATGAGATGACTCCGGAGACCGGTGGAGATGGTTCAATTACCACTGAGGAGCCTTCAGGCTCTCAACAAGATATGAGTGCTCTTGGCGGAATTCAATTTAGAAGTAATGAAATGATTTCCGACCTCTTGGTCTACGGCCGTGGTAATACCGACAAAGTGACGCTGACGATTTTTTTGCAATTCAAAGGAACTGAAGGTTCGACTGCCGATGTTACCTATTCACTCGAAGCTGGTGGCACAGAAATAGATTCACAGTCAAAGAACTTCGATGACCCTTGTACCGGTAACATCATCGGTGCGGGCAGTTGTCCATGGGTCCAAGATACGATTGATTTTGAAATACCATCAAGCGGTTTTACCGTTGGAAATGGTGAACAACTCGAATTGAACATCGATGCCCAAGCCTCCTGTGAAGGCAATGGAGGTATTGGTGGAGGCAGTTGTGAAGTAAACGTTGCTTGGGGCGATGTTGAAGGCACATCAGGGACCTCGAAACTCGAGTTGAAGGCCAATGCATTAGCAGATTCATCCGTCCGTGTCCACCGCCCAGGTGCAAGTTTCACAGACGCTGAAATCATTGAATGGTCTCCAAATCACCGTCCAGAATTCCGAACAATGCAATTCACAGTCGATGTTCGAGACGCTTTCGGTCGTGACGATATTCAAGGTGTTGACTTGATTCTGAGTACACCAAACGGTGCAAATTCTGTGTTCGATAAATCGTTCGAGGATAATGACCTCAAGTTGGATAATCAGGGTTTGATTGGGAATTATACATGGACCTATGATTCAGGAATTATTGCGGGAGATTACCCATTACAACTTGAAATTAATGACGTTCAAGGTCACACACTTGTCTTTGAACATTCAGACATTACTTTTGTTGAGCATGATATATACCTCACACTCCCTTCTTCGCAACCAGATATTGTTCTTATCGCACCAGGGCAAACATCCAGCATTGAATTTTTGATTGAACATACAGGCTCAACTTCCTCATCGATGAATGTCATCTTTGACTTGGTCGGCTCACCTTTCCCTTCTTCATGGTCTGACCCAGTATGGGACCAACCCAACGGATATCTCCTCAATGGCGGAGGTACCTTTGCACGACCGATTCTTACCTTCGACGTTGTCGATGGTGACCTTACCAACGCTCCGAGCAGTATTGAAATCGAAGCACGAGCCTATGCAGATACTGAAAATGCCCAAGATGACCAAGTTGCGATCAAGACAATTGTCTTATCGATTGAAGAATCCGAAGTATTGGCCCCACCTCGTATTGCTGTGTTTGAAGATTTTGAACATCAAATCCAAATCGCAGACTCCACACGCCTTGAAGCGTATGATGAGACACTTTCGCACTATGTTGATGCAGGTGACGCCAAAGGCGAATTCTTTGTCGATGTCTTTAATGCAGGATTCGTTACCGATTCATACCGATTCCGAGTGACGGATTTTCCCGACGCTTGGCAATTCAAATTCTATGATAACGACACGGGAATGGAATTGAGTGAAGATGGAATCTACGTAGTTACTCCAGATATCGGCTCGAATCAAATCCTCACCATTCGTATGGATATATTCCCGCCCAATGAACGCGATGCACAAGACATTGGTCTGGTTGAATTTTCAGTTTCAAGCTCCAGCGATACATCACTGAGTACATCAATTTCGTTCACCGTACATCGAACCTTTGGCATATTGGTTGAAGTCATTGCAGATTCCGATGGAGGTACACTTGGCACAGTCGGTCCTGTTTCACCCGATTCAAGCATGTATTATAACATGCGAATCACCGATTCCAGTGACACTCTCGGCCAAACCAGATGGCGTATCATCAACCCTGCTGATTTGGAACGAAACTACGAAACTTCAGATGGGAATGATACAGATTATGGCACTTGGGATTACGAACTTTCCAATGGCACTGAATCCAATATCGTTGTTATCAACTTAGAAGCAGATGAACACGCAGACATCAAACTCGACCTAAAGTTGAGTCCCAAGGTTGAGGCAGGATTCCACACTGTTTATGTCCGTATTATCGAAGAAAATGTAGATTCCGAAGAGGCACGATACTTCGATTTACCAATTACTGTTGAAGTTCGAGAAGAAGTTCAACCAGGACAACTTGAAATCACAGATGCAAGCAGTGAAATCATCCAGTTTGAATCAAATATAGAGCGTAATATCAACTTCAAAATTGATAATCAAAACAATATCCCTCTTGATGTTTTCATCACATTCGACGAACCAAATGGCTGGGATGTCATGATTCGAGCCTCCTCTGACCAAGCCGGTTCCGCTTTCCTCCGACTCACTCTCCCTGCCTACTCGAGTAAAGATTTTTCAGTTGTAGTTACACCGCCATCGTATTTGAAAAACCACGATGAAGTTAAAATCACCCTCACTGTTACACCAATGGACCAAGAAGTACCCATGTTCATTGAATATACGCAAGTCATGTCTTTCACATACCAAACGAAATGCTCAGGAATCGCTTGCCCTTTGAACGAGATTATGGACCCAGAACCAGAAACTTTGGCTCTTGGATTCGGGCTTGTATTTGTTCTCGCATTTGCGGTATATCGACGAGGGAAAAATGCTGGTGTAACGCATGAAACGAATAAGAATTGGATTGAAGATGATCTCTCTTGGGCAATTGAAACAGTCGAAGCCATTGAAGAAAAAGAGGTCGAAGTCGACGACGACTTGGAACTTTTAGATGAACTTGAAGGTCTTTGAGAGTTTCTTGCTGACTTCTTTCAAGAATCGATAGGCTGCAAGACCCTCGGTCCTCATTTCTACGTGCATCAACCCCCCTCGAAATGAAGCATTGTATGAACATCGCACCATTTCCCTTATGAGGCATCAAACCAGCCCGACAACAGTGAATCCTATGCGCACGACTGTTTCTCCCTCCGAGCCGCGCTTCCAATTACAGATTCTGAAGCATCGTAACGCCTACAAATCGTTGTCGTTAGCAGCCTTGATGCTCCTCTCGACCTTCGCTTCAATTCCGTATATTTCGATTGATGTCAGAGCGGCTTCTGACCAAGATGGAGATGGTCTGACGTATGGTTTGGAATACCTCATGAATACAGCTCCGAATGACCCTGATTCTGATAACGATGGATTGCCCGATGGATGGGAATGGCTCTACGGTCTTGACCCTCTTTCGAGTAGCGGTGGAGATGGTGCAGTTGGCGACCCAGATGGAGATGGGATGTCCAATCTGCAAGAATATTCCTACTTACAACCACAAAATTGGGACAGTTCCTCTACCCCAGGAGTTCTTGACCTGGGCGTTTGGTGGAATGGCACAGTCCCAGTCAATGATTGGAATGAAGAAAATGCCTTTCAATACAACCGACCTGGCTGTGGCGACGCTGGCTCTGATGGTACCGGCAATGTAATTCTTTGTGATGAAGACCCCGTTGGAAACATTTGTGCAAACGGCTTCGATGATGACAAAGATGGTTTTGTAGATTCTGCCGATTCAGACAATGATGGAGATGCTGATTGTTCTTCAAACGATGATGATGGTGACGGTATAGCCGATGAAGATGTCGCTGGATGGGATACCGACGGTGACGGAATGGATGACGGTTGGGAAGCAGCAAACGGCCTCAATGCAACCTCTCCCTCCAATGCCGATGGTCCGAATGGCGATCCTGACGGGGACGGCCTCATCAATCTCATGGAATACGTTAATCCAACATGGACGACTATGTGTGGCACATCACCTTGTTTCCGCAATGGGCCAAATGGTATTGTTACTGAAACAGTATCACCATGTGACCCTGTGTCCGGAGTCGGACCTGGTGGCTGTGCTACCCTTACTGCTGAAGTCGATGGAATCACGAGTACAAATCCACAACGTGCAGATACCGATGGCGACGGATTAAACGACTCTTATGAAGCATTGACTCTTTTGACCGACCCTACGGCATCCGATACAGACCGTGACGGTATCCCTGACGGGGTCGAAGTCAATGGTGCATACGGAAATCCCCCTCAACCGAGTGACCCGCGAAATAACAATACCGATGGCGACGCGTTTGATGATGGTGAAGAAGATACCAACTTCAACGGAGTTCTAGATCTTGGTGAAACTGACCCAACTCGAATGGAAGATTCTGGTGATGAAGATAATGATGGGATTCAAAATTGGGAAGAAAACTTATCTTGCACCACGTGGGATATCGCAGATACCGATTTCGGTGGAATCAGCGATGGTGATGAACGTAATGTTTCGCACGGAACAGACCCTTGCGACTCCTTAATCAATTTCGAAACGACCATTGTTTCTTGGAGTACGGGTAACAGCCAGCTCCAAGTTGCAAATGGTTCTGGTTTCAACCCAAGTGGTGGAGTCGGATGGTACAATACTTCGGGGATTTGGGTCGCTTTTGCTTATGCTGGTGTGGTGAATAATGTCATACAAGGTGTATCTTCTGGCCCAGCTGTTGGGGTGACACAAGCCTCAAATCGTAACGGTTCATTCTGCCATACATCGGCAACAAACTCTGGAACGATTGGCACCACTCAACAATATTGTGATGATGATTATACCGATTCCGATTCCGATGGCCTTGCAGATTGGCAAGAGTTGCTTGGAACATTCGGTTGGTTCTCGAACCCTACACTTGCCGATACCGATGCAGATGGAGTGAGTGATTTCGATGAAGTATTCGATAATACCGATCCGAATCAACCTTGTATTAATCTCCTTGACGATGACTTGGACGGTTTAAACAATTATTTTGAGACGACCACAGGTTGCGACCTTTCGTGGATTGGAATCCTTAACGGCTCGACAGATGTTTGGGTTACTGATGATCTATTGAGTGATACCGATGCCGGTGGTGTTGGAGACCGAGATGAATACTTTGACGGCACCAATCCTGAAAATAACCCACTGGATGACTTATTGCCAGCTGATTTTGATGGTGACGAAATTCCGGACGCAATAGAAAACTTAACTGGAACCGATTGGACGAACCCCGATACTGATGGTGGCGGAATGATCGATGGTTTGGAATGCTTACCCGAATTCTGGGTTGTCGGTTGCCTTGGTTCACCTTTCAACCCTTTCGACCCAACTGATGATGTAATCTCATCTGAAGTTGTATTTTGGGCAAACAACACCTCTGGTGTCGTCGATACTGATTTGGTTCACCGATGGCGACAAACCACGAACGATTTCTACACCGGTACAACCTATGCCCACCTCGAAGAGGTTCATCCTTTCGAGACAATGGTGCTTCCATCATCCAACATGACGCACTTAGCGGACCTCACCTTTTCAAATGAAACACTTGACTGGATGATGACTTACCGGAATCCAGCCATTTCGGGAAATCTCCCGGTTCCAGATTCTCTTTCGAATTTATCGTTCTATGTTGACGTTGCAGGAGAATTACAGCGCTCAAATGACACGCATAACATCAAAGTAATCACTGGACCGATCCAAGAAGCGTATGTTTTGCAGCCTGAATATTACTTCGATTGGGCAACACTCGCCTCAACTTCGGTGCCTGGGACAAACTCCGTTTATGAGTTGGTTTTGCCGACCACCTTCAATGACCCCACCCACCCACATTCCTATCTCCTCAATGTCACCACTGCCGTGATTACCGAAGCAGGTACAACCAATGCGTATGATAGTGCAACGGCTCTGCAAGAATACCTAACGAGCGGAAATGCAACCACTGATTTCAAGCGAAATTATAACGGCTCTGGCATTCCATCTTCAGAAGATTTGAGCGTAACATTAATTCAAGCAGTGCTTGAAGGTACTTGTTCTGAATTTAACACAGTATTCGTGACCATGGCTCGCCTTGCAGGTTTACCTGCTCGAAAAGTGACTGGTTACTCCGGTGGTATTTGGAACGGGGATGGATATTCAGTTTATTCAACCCATAGGTCGACTTGGGGTGAAGTGCGATTGCAACAAAACTCAGCCAATGGAGACACTGACCTTGGATGGGTTGCGTTCGATGCTTGCCCACCTGCTGAAGAAGTTGAAATAGTCAATCAGACCATTTCTTCCTTGACATTTGACCGAGATGGAAGCACGGAACTCAACGTTACTGGGCATTTGCGTTACTCAGAAAATTTAACTTCAATTTCAGAACTTCCACTTATTGGATACCTCGTCCCTATGGCTCTTCAAAATGAAATCCCTGGGCAAGGAGCAATTCCAAACTTTGATTTTGGTTCAGCCATAACTCTTCCAAATGGGACTTTTAGTATCAACGGAACTCCTCCCGAATTAGATGGTCCAGGTATGTATCGAGTGGTAATCAAACTCACTCAATCCGGATATGTCGCCGAATCAGGTATAATTTATGAGGGATACATCAATGTTACAGAGGATTCTGTACTCAATCACACTGCCCCGAATGCCATCAATGCTCCAATTGCTGGTGCCGGTGCTTTGACCATCATTGAAGGAACGCTCTCCTTGGAAAATCATCCAACCAATAATATTGGGAACATTGGCGTCAATGATGTGACTCCACCAGCTGTCTGGATGTCATTTACTTCATCAGTTAACGGCTTTACCAACCTAAGTAGTTTCATCAACATCGATGGCTCATGGAGTTTCGATTTGAATCTAGACCCTCTTGAAACCAAAACGAATCTGTCTACAACACTCGGCTTCTCTGGTTGGCAAGATACGCAAGCCTCAGGAATTACACCGACTCAATTCCATTTGAGGCCATCGACACTCTCTATTGTCATTGATGTTCGTGATGCGCCAAATCTGACAGCCACTCTTGAGGGGCCATTGGCAAACAATAGTATCATCCTTCTGAACGATGATATCTGGGTGAATGGTTCAGCAATGACGACAGGTGCATCTCCTGTAGCCATGCCTGGTAATATTTCATTATCGATTCGAGAAAACGGTTCTTCCCAAGAATGGGTTCAAGTGTTTAACCTCAGCGTGAGCGGGCCATTCGGTATTCAATTTTTACTCAGTGCTGCAGATGCACAAGTCATGGCAGGTATTATCGAAATTCAGATTCGGTTTTTCCCGAACGCTATCGAGGCTACCGATGATGCGAATGTCACAGCAGGCGGGCCTTACCTCCTTCGTGGTTTGCTCAATTTCGAAGTCCAAGCATCTGCTCAATTAAGAGGCACCGATGCAAGTGTATTAATCACAGCAATAGACCATCGTGGCGTTTCAACTGACCTCCTCCTCTCCGGTGACTTTGACTTTTTCTTTAACGGGAATTGGGTCAATACAACTGCCGATCCATTGAGCGAAACGATGAACATCAATTGGTTGATCGATTCAACACTCTTCGCCGGTGATTATTTGTTTGAGATTTCGTTCAATGGTTCAGAACTGTATCAGGCATCGACTGGAAACAGCATGTTGCGAGTTGCTGCTGAAGTCGCTTGGAATTTGAGCCTCGGTCAAGATTGGACCCACTTAGGAAATTCGAGTTATCTATATGGAGATATTTTCGATGCCCAGTACCCAAATATCAGTGTTCTTGGCGATAATATCACTATGCTTTCCATTATTATGATGACTCCCGATGGTATGCCAATTGACCTTTCCCAAGGATTATTGAATAATTCGACAGGAAGTTTCGTTCTGAACTTCTCCATACCAACGACCCGTCCGTCCGATTCGTACGAATTTATTCTCAATATGGATTTCGACACAATGGCACCTGTTGGTGGTTCATATTTCCGAATGGTTGACAATGCCATTCCACCTGCAACCCCAACACTCCCCTCCACACTTGTTGGAATTGAGTCAGAATTTGTCGTCGAACCAGAACGAGAGTCATTGATCGTCGAAGTCAATCAAACACTCGATTTCAATACCAAGGTTACCGATGTTGCCGATAAATCAAATGTATCGGATGCCACTGTTCAATACATCTTTGATTGGGGCAATACCAATGTTTCACTGGGTCTTGATATTACAGATGCTGAAGGTAATTCTACTCTTCAATGGAACGCAGTTGGCGTTGCACCAGGCTATTATGATGTATTGGTGATCGTGTATGACGATTTGACCGACGGACTTGGCCAAGGAAATTCACGCCGCACAGGTAATTCATCTCTTGTCAATGTGACCGTTCAGGTTCCAAGTGAGATTCGAATCGATAGTATTCCGACCGTCACAACCGCAGGATTGAATTTCAACGTGTTGGGTCAAGTTCTCGACGGAGATAATGCCTCACGCCTTCTTACAACCCCGGTTGAAATGTCGGCATTCTGGTTGAATAACCCCGAAGAAATTTTGGTAACATCCCATCTAACATCTTCGAATGGTACATTCAACATAAGCATTCCAACCGACACATCCGGCAACGGCACTGAACGTGGTAATAAAATTCTGGTATTGAGCGTCAATGAAGGTTCATCACCCTTCTATCTTACAGCATCTTCACAGAACGGAATTTTGGTGATGGGTGTAAGTCAGTTTGACAATCTTCAACCACTCAACCCAATCACTGTTAATCGTGGAGATACCATCAACCTCACTGGGCGTTTACTCGAATCCTCCGACCTCTTTGGACCATTATCTGGATTTGATGTAGATATTCAATTTCACGAAACTTGGTTGGCAGGCACCCAGACAGATGGTGAAGGCTATGCAAACTTTAGCCATCAGATTCCAATGACACATCCACTTGGTTTGATTGTAGTTTCTTTGGTCTTCAATGGCTCATCTGACTTGTTGAGTACTCAAGTGAATCTTTCATCGATTACCATTCGCTCAACAACGTTCATGGTCGTTGACCCTCTTACCACGAATCCAGTTGCTGGAACTTCATTCAACGTCACTGGTAGCGTGTTCAGCGATAATGGAAGTGGACTTGAACAACGTGATGGAAGCGTTTTACCTTCCAATATATTGTTCAATATTAACGGTCAACCTACCGGATTTTCTGTAACAGGCGGTTCAGTCGTAGCAGGTGGAACTTGGTCAGCGACAATCCTCCTTGGAGAAGGATTCGCAGCAGGTAATAATACACTCGAAGCCTCATATGTTCCGAACGTCAATTACTATATTGGTTCGACCAATAATACGACATTCGACAGTCGAGGGTTCACAACACTCAGATTTGTTCAACCTACACTTGATGGCCTTGGTTCGCCGTCTTTGAATGACCGAACCGAACGTGGTAACGATGTTCAGATTCAAATTCTACTACGCGACAATACCATGTCTGCAGTTGCTGCTCAACAAGTCGTCGTAACACTCATTGGAACTGATGTAAGCCTCACTCTCACGACCTTTGCCAACGGAACAGCAGTTGGTACTCTTACCGTTCCGAGCAACCAAAGTATTGGCTTCAACGACCTTGAAGTCACCTTTGCGGGAACGCCTGGCACAACAGGTTTGATCGGTTCGAATGCATCGACACAATTCGTAGTGCTCGCTCAAACGAATATGGTGATTACAGCATCTCCTTCTACACTTGTAGCAGGAGACTCATTCACAGTTCAAGGAACATTGTTGGATGACCTCAACCAAACGCTGACAATTGATGGCGTCTCTTCGCTTGCCATTGTTCATCTTCTTATCGATGGTATCCCAGTATCCAGTGTTGAAACTGACGCATTGACTGGAAACTATTCGATTGGATGGACTTTGCCTGAGGAGACCTCTGCAGGAGCTCACCTGATTGAAGTTCGGTTCCTTGGTGGACGCGATTGGGTTGACCCGATTGGTGTTGGTGACCCTGCAAACCCAGAGTTCTATCTCTCAAGCAGTGCCCAAGTTGACTTCAATGTCAGTGTTCCAACCAAGATTCTTCTTTTGACCCCAAGTGGTACGGTTGACCGAGAAGCAACGATGACTCTACAAGGTCGTCTGCTTGATTTGGTTGATGCACCTTTGACAAACCTCACTGTGGAAGTTTGGCTTGATGGACAATGGATGACCAACGTCAGCACCGATGAAACGGGTCTCTTTACTGCCGTCTATCCGGTACCTGCTGATGCACAACTTGGCCCTCTGTCCCTTGAGATTCTTTTCACAGGCACAACCTTCTATCTGCCGAGTAATGCTTCAGGAACATGGACTGTATACAGCCCAATTCTCATCACCGTCTCTATGGAAAGCCCAGTTGCAGTTGGTCAAAATACGACCATTACTGGTAGCGTTGTCGATAACCAACTCAATGGAATTTCGGGCCACACCGTAGACCTGGAAGTAGAAGGACTCATCATTGCTACCATAGTGACTGACGCTGAAGGTGGATTCACCTTTGTCTGGAATGTACCTGATACCTTTGGCTTTGGAAACCATACCTTATTTGCAAACGTTGATGCTCAAGGTTTCTACCGTTCGAACTCGGGTAACACATCTTTCTTCTTGGCTCATCGTTCAGATGTTACGTTCATCTTTGATGATGGCAAAGACGCAACTCGAGGTAACCTCTGGACACTGTCGGGTCGACTGTTTGACATTGACTCCGTCAATAACGACGGTTTGAGTGGAATGGACCTCAGCCTACGCTTAGATGATGTTGAGATTGCTACATTGATTACAGGAGATGATGGAAGTTGGTCAACACTTGTGCCTGCAACTTCGGATTTAGCTCGTGGTAACCATCTTTTCACCATTTACTTTGAAGGAACTGAAGCACATCTAGGGACGCAAGCTACGGGTACTGCAACGGTATGGGCAAATGTCAAAATCACCATCGATGCCACCTCTTCGAACATCGCCGTCCGTTCAGATTCAACCTTTTCTCCAATCGTATTGACGGGTTCAGTCTCTGAAGTTGGCGGACTGGGTGAAGTGTTTGATAACGTGACGCTGTATCTTGGAAACGGCTCTAATTGTATGGCTCAAAAGGATGGTTCCCGCTGTCTTGAAGACCTTGTTATTGATTGGTCGAATGGAAACTTTTCACTCACGACGACTGCGCCTGCTTTCCTGAATCCTGGTTCTCAATATTTACATTTGGAAACTTCTCGACATGATACTCATTTCCTCAATACTGCAAGTGTCAGTCATCTTATCTTTGTCAAGATCAATGCGGATATTTTAGTTTCACTTGACGATATTATTGAAGGAGAACAAGAGAACATCGGAGGCAGTATCACAATCACGGCAAAAGATACACTTGAAGGGGTGAATGGAATTACGGTAACGATTTATCTCTATGATAAGAATGGAACTCAACTCTCAGACCCAAAGCAACCTCTTACAGGAACAAATATTGATGGTGTTGCAGAATTTGAGTTCAATTCTGACCCTCCATACGGTGATGCAGATGCTTGGGGCGAATTATACATGGAGATTATCATCAACGACCCACGTCTTTCACAACAAACATTAGATGAATTTACTTTACAATCTGGTGAATCCTTTACCCCATCGTATGCTTATGAAGAAGCAGCGACTGAAATCCCTGCTTGGGCCTACATTCTCACCCTTCTTATCATTGGATTAGCAGGTGCAGGTACAGTACTCTACCGCCGACGCCAATCCTCAGAGTTGATGAAAGAAGCTGCAGAGATCTTTGCCTATACTGCGGAGTTGTTAGCTGCTGGTGACTCGATACGTGAAGCAATCTTCACCTGTTACCAGAATCTTTGTGCTGCATTCCAAGAACATGGATTCTTGCGTCGTGATTTCGAAACAGTTCGCGAATTCGAGATGGCGATTCGTCAAGCAATGCCTCAAATTTCTGAGGAAGCGTTACTTGCTCTCGATAACATGTTTGAACAAGCACGTTACAGTCGTGATGAAATGGGTCAACAACATCAAGCCGCTGCACAGCATGCTTTGGAACGAATGGCACAAGAAATCTCAACTCTTGCTGCGATTCCGTCTCGATGAAACGACTCACCAGCGTAGATGAAGTCGGCCATTGATGAAGTGTGCTCGGATTTCACCTGCTTCTGCCGGAACTGGAAGAATGCGCAGAAGGTCATCATGACCCGCTTCTTTCACGACAATACGCAATTGACGTTGTGTTTCATCATGTAAAGTTGAAACTTCGATATCCGTATTATCTGCCCCATGAAGGGGAATGGTGAGGCCATCAGGATTGACAGTGCCGTGTAATTGGTCGACCATCCAAGCCAATCGGCGCTCGGGTTCAATCTCTGCGAGATGTGATTCAGGAATCATGCCTGAAGCAACGAGAACGCGTTGATGATTCAATTGTGCTTCTGATAAATGTCCGGCTTGAACATGAAATTCCGCATGGAGTTGTTGAGGTTCAGCTTCAAGGCCTAATGTCCTTGCGTCCATCGATTCTCCGTTCACTTCATCTGTAGTTTCCGTTTCCAGATGAACCGTTTCCCATGTCGACATGGTATCTCGGTTACGTGCGGTGTCCATGAACCTTCGTCCTCCAACATTTGTATTTTGTTTACACTTCTTCAAGTGTGTGAACTTTGGAAAAGAAGCGGCGAGCAAAACTGGCAGTCGTTAATGGGTCATTGGTAGAATTCATCCGCAAATCACTTGGATAACAACTGATGTAGGTTCTGTCGGTGTGTCGCTGGTCAAGAAGGAGAATCAATGCACGGTCGCCCACCGAACGGATAGGTCTGCCCATCGCTTGCAAGATTGCATTAACTGCAGGTTGAGTTACTGTATAGCGCCAAGCATTATTTTTTCCAAACCGATCCCCAGCATAGGCTTTGAGTGAATCTGACAGGACCGATGGAGGTGGATTAGGGATTCCGATACAGGCTACGGCATCCAATATGCCGCCGTTGTAATCGATGCCCTCAGACAAACGTGCTCCATGCACTCCGCACAACAAGATTCGTTTGCCAGCTTCTTTCTCGCTGCGCAGTGTTTCGACGATTGAATCGATGTCATTTTTCGTCCAATCTCGACTTTCCATGAGTATCTTAATGCCTTTGAAAGAAATATCTCCTAGAATCTCGTCCATCATTTTGTACGAGGGGGAAAAAACTGCAATATGACCCGGAGTTCCATCGATGAGCGCCTGAATGTGGTTGCGAATCTTTGACCACATCATTGGTGTTCGTTGGCTATACTTGGTCGTGACATCACCTGCAACCAAAACTGGTCGGCGTTCACCAGCAAAAGGGGAGGTGTACACGGTTTTCGTGGTTTTTCCTTTCGGAAGGTCAAGGATATCTGAATACATTTGTGGGGGATACAAAGTGCCTGACATCAAAATCGCACCATTTATTGAAGAAAATACAGGGCCGGATACAAGACCAGGGTCCAAGAGGTGGGATGTGATTTTCCCTTCCTTCCCCTTCGAACTGAATACTAAACTCAAGGCTGTCGTTTCTCCAAACGCTTCAATGCATTTGAGGATGTGGCCCATACGATGAGCATCAGGCTCCATGGCATCTTCATCATCTCCCGTTTCTAAATCGACTTCAACCCGGAGGAGTACATCCGAAATCCGAGGTAATCGATGGCTCCTTTCAACAGATAAATCGGCTAGGTCAGGGTTGTCTGCCAATGTTTTTTGTCCTGTCAAACCTTCATATTCATCACATGACCGATGAAGAATGTCCAAGAATCGAGAAACTTCAACTCGTGATTCATCTGAATCGCGTGGTAAATCGGAATGAAGTTGGCGAAATAAATCTGCAAATTTGGTGCGAGCAATTTTCATAATTTCAAATGCCCATGTTGCAACGTCGAGTTCAAGAGCGATTGGTACCGAGTTTGATTGAAGGTAATTTTTGGTAAGTTCCTGAACATATTCCTCTAATTCGATGGTTGTGTTTCGAGCAATGGTAGGTGTAATCGTTCGTTCCATTGTCATTCGGATTCGGTTCGGAAGATTATGTGCCTCATCGACGACGACAATAATATTTTCAAGGGCAATACCCATCGCTTCCAAACTTGATTTACGCACACCTTCATCGAAAATGTGGTTGTAGTCCCCAACGAAAATATCAGCCTGACCAGCAGCTTCTCTGGCAGCCTTCCACGGGCATGTTTGAGTTATTTCACCCCCAACGCGGTGAATCTTTGTCAATTCAACTAATTCATCAACATGAAGTGGACTGTCGAGAATTCTCTTTGTCAGCCCTGGTGCATTGGTGATCCATGGACGGCAAGATTTGGTTTTTCGCGCAGTACTGCACATCATTGAGAATACGAGTGGTGATTCCTTGGCAAAGGGCTGAACACACATTCCTGCTTGCCCAATCATGTCGACCAAAGTAATTGGGGCTTTGCCAACTCGGCGTTGATTAATTCTTCGAACCGTATCAACAACGATACGATGCTGGCTTTGTCGAGAGGTAAGGAAGAAAATATGCTTTTTTGTTGAAGAGTTCTGGGAAATTTCAAGCGCCGCTGCCAGTGCAGCAGCAGTTTTCCCAATACCTGTTGGTGCTGCTGCCAAATGATACCCTTCACTTCGGAGGGCTTCAGTCGATTCTTGAATCATTTCTATTTGACCAGGTCGGGGCTTTTCATGGGCTAAAAAGGTAAACAGTTCTCCCTTTTCGTGACTCCCCTCCTCTGTCATAATGATGGTTCAGTGTCGACCCCTCTAAAGGATTGGGGGAATTCTTGTTTGCAGCGGTTGCACTGCAGTGAATCATTGTGCCCAGGCATGTGGGGGTCCTGAGCACGTGGGAACCATCCGGCTTAACTGACCGGATTGGAATCTGAGTCCCCCCGCCCGTCTTCCGAGGGGAGGTGTGTTGGGTTTTTTAGTCCAGCGCGTGCAAGACGGGCACGCAGACGCAAAGCGGCAAATCCGAACGGATTGGACAAATCCCGTACGGCATTGAAGGTGGCATCACGAGTCTCGCTAACATCGTTTTGCCAATTCATTTTCCATCCCCTCCTGCACTCTCACCCACTATTCGTGGTATTCTTTGCGTCGTATCGTTGAACTCTTGGCCTCAGCCAGGAGATCTTCGAGTTGTTGTGTTCTTTCAGAACGAGCCTTAATGGCGCGTTCTATGTAAAGTGAAAGCCCTTCTTGGGCAGCAGTTTCAGGCGTAGTGCCTTGAAGTTCGTATAATTGGCCAAGGGCCATCTTATCGCCATAGCCGAGAGGGATTCGAACGGAATCCATGCCTGGAAGTAGAGGTTGACCCTTGAGGAGTTGTTGAATTGCCAATCGGATAACATCGGAACGATTACGAGCCCCTTCAAGACCAACTCGAGCATCGAGTAATGCAAGGTCCTCCTCAGTTATTCTGAGTGAGACAAGATTGCTTTGGGTTGTCATTTTGATTCCTCCGTATCCATTGGGTAGACAAGGCGGTATATGAATGTATTTCAAATGATGACAAATTGACTTACACATGATTACACCATGAAATGATGTACAGTGCCCTGCTTGGAGGATTTTTGGCATGAGGCTTGGGTATTTTTGTATACAAGTGGCGAAATATTGGTTTTGAGTACAATCTTGAGTAATCTTGAGTTTACAGTAGAACATTCTAATACGGGCGACTTCAGCATCCTTCATGGCTCTTGAACCATCCCGAGGTCTCTATCTCTACTTACGAACGCTCACCAGTGCAATGGATGATTCGATCATCACTGATGATGAAGCAAGCATCTTGCATGTTCTTGCAGTTGCTCTTGGTATCCATCCGAGCGATACCGCATTCTGTCTTGCAGTTGTTCGTGGAGAGGAAACAAACCCATTTGATGGAACTGAATTTGATTATTCAGGACACCATCTTGGTGATGTGACGACGTATCAATCCGCTCTCATCGCCGCTTTAGATGATGAAGTCATCACAGAAGATGAATGGTCTATGCTCACCGCACTTCGAACTTTTATTGGAATTCAAGAAGATCAGCATGCCATGATAGAAGAAGCAATCCACGCCATGGCAGAAATTGATTCAAACGGTGTTCGACGACTTGAACGATTGAAACGGTTCAATACGGTTTGCCCTTTTTGACTGTTGCAGGATATCAAACGCCCCCAAACCAGTGTTGTAAGGAACACTTTGAATGGTAATACTTAGAAAGGGCCTTTCTTTGGCACGGCTCATACAATACGTGAATGGTGCTATTATGAGTGTAACAAAAGAAATCTATGAATTAGTGGTTGCACGAGACCCTGACCAACCTGAATTTCATCAAGCCGTTTGGGAAGTATTAGAATCTCTTGAGCCTGTAATCAAAGCACACCCTGAATACCGTTCAATCGTTGAACGAATTGTTGAACCTGAACGCCTCATTCATTTCCGAGTTCCTTGGGTCGACGATGCAGGTAATGTCCAAGTAAATCGTGGCTACCGAATCCAATTCAACGGTGCTATCGGCCCTTACAAAGGCGGACTTCGATTCCACCCAAGCGTCAATGCTTCAATCATGAAATTCCTAGCATTTGAGCAAATTTTCAAGAATTCGTTGACTGGCCTTCCATTGGGTGGCGGAAAAGGTGGTGCTGATTTTAACCCGAAAGGAAAATCTAATTCAGAAGTCATGCGCTTTTGTCAATCCTTTATGATGGAACTTTGGCGACACATCGGACACAACTGTGACATTCCAGCCGGAGATATCGGTGTTGGTGGGCGAGAAATCGGATACATGTTTGGAATGTATAAGAAACTCCGAAATGAATTCCAAGCAGGCGTCTTAACTGGAAAGGGCCATTCATATGGTGGTTCCTTGATTCGTCCTGAAGCAACTGGCTACGGTTTAGTTTACTTTGCTCGTGAAATGCTCTCAACAAAAGGAAAATCCTTCGAAGGAGCAACAGTCTCTCTTTCAGGTTCTGGTAATGTTGCCCAATTCGCTTGCGAAAAAGTCCTCGACCTTGGTGGCATACCATTGACCATGTCGGACTCAAGTGGATTCATTCATGACTCAGAAGGAATCAACCGAGAGAAGTTGGCTTGGATTATGGATCTCAAGAACAACCGACGAGGCCGTATTTCGGAATATGTTGCTGAATTCAGCAGTGCAACCTTCACCGCATCCGCGCCAGAACCATCTACAAACGATATATGGGGCGTAAATGTTGATGTAGCCCTTCCATGCGCTACACAAAACGAAATAAATGTTGCAGAAGCGAAAATGCTTATTGATAACAATGTGATTGCTGTTGTAGAAGGTGCCAACATGCCGTGCACCCCTGAAGCGGTTGAATTATTCCAACACAGTGGTGTCATGTTTGCACCAGGTAAGGCAAGCAATGCTGGTGGTGTTGCTACCTCCGGTCTTGAAATGTCACAGAATTCCCTTCGTTATGGATGGTCCCGAGAAGAAGTCGATGCAAAGCTCGACAATATCATGGTCAACATTCACAAGAACGCTGCTGAAACAGCCGAAAAGTATGGTCGACCAGGTGACTATGTATTTGGCGCAAACGTTGCTGGTTTCTTGAAAGTCGCTGAAGCCATGATGGCTCATGGCGTCGTTTGAAACGAACGCCGTTACATTTTTGGAACATGATATGTTCTCGATTGATGGATTACAGTACATGCCCTCTACCAGTCGTTTACTCATTGAGTTCTTCAGGTCGTAGAATGTGTTGGCATTGCCATTTACCATTTTGGTAGACGAGTAGAGCACATGCTGCTGGTGGCATGACATGGTATTCTCCCGTGAGTTGATACAATGCAAGTTCTGTTCCTGGGTTGTGTGAAAGAATGAGAAGAACTTCTTCTTCGGTGGCAGTTTGGATGCATTCAAGAAGTGTGGTTACTGGTGCAAGATAGAGAGATTCCATTGTTTGGATGTTCATCTCTCCAAAGACTGTTTTCATACCTTCAAGCGTGTCCAACGTTCGCTTTGAATCACTGACGAATACTCGAGTTGGAATCCAATTCAAACGCTGTAAACTATGTGCAATTCGCGGAGCATCTTTTGTTCCTTTAGGGTTAAGCGGTCTTTGATGGTCCGATAATGAAGCATCATCACTGCTGCTTTCGGCGTGCCGCATGAGGAGAATTCGTCGTTGCATCATACAACTGGACTGAATCGTCGTTGATGAGACTTTTCTCTGCACCGAAGGCTTCACTCGTTAAAGTCAGCCTTGGTAAGCAATCCAAGTGCCTGATGTAGCATCGTAATACGTCAAACTTCCATCAGCTGCTTTGGACCAATTTACGCCATTTTCTTCCCATTGTTGAGATTCTTCCGCAATTGAGGGTAGTTCCTTCGATGGTTCGAATCCCATGTTTGAATCAGTCGCTGAATCAGCATAATTTTGAGCAGCGAATGGGGAACTGTAGGAAATGGCTCCCTGGTTCTTTCGAACAATGAGTAGGGCTCCAAGACCACAGATTGCCAAGAGGGCAAGAATAGCGTAAACAAGTCCTGCTCCACTCCCTTCCTCTTCCTGTTCCGAACGGGCAGCATCTTCAGGATAGTAATCATAGGTATCAGAGACACCATCTCCATCCAAGTCAGACGTTTCATTCCGGTCCAATGGGAAATCATCTTCAGCATCATTGACTCCATCTTTGTCCGTGTCCATTTGCGTCAAAGCACAACCATCTTCGAAGACTATGCTTTCTGTTGGCGTTAAGAGACAATCATCGTCGATATTCTTGACGCCATCTTCGTCATCGTCTTTTTGATATTCAGAGCATCCATCGAGGTCAACTCCATGTGCTTCATCGGTACTTGGGCACAAATCTTTGTGGTTGTAGATTGAGTCATTGTCGAGGTCAAGTTGAGATTCAGCGCATCCTCTGTTGTTGACTTGCTCTCCAGCAGGTGTTGCCGGGCAAGTGTCGATTGTGTTGTCAATCATATCTTTATCATCGTCCTTTTGATATTCAGCACAGCCGGTCGAGTTCGTCACGATGCCAATTTCAGTATCAGCACAATCATCATTGTCGTTCATGATTGCATCATTATCATCATCACGCTGAGCATCTGAACATCCCTCGTCATCTGCTTCATCGTCGCTTCCTGTCATTGGACAAACGTCATCCATATCATTGACACCATCTTCATCAGTATCACGTTCAGCAGCTGAACAGCCAACACCATTGATGATGGTATTAGGTGAAGTTGTTGGGCATTCATCCAAATTGTCTTTGATACCATCAGCATCGGTATCACGTTGCATATCAGCACATCCAGCACTGTCCACTAAAGAGCCGAGTGGTGTCATTGGACAAGTGTCAAATGCATCCATGACTCCATCATTGTCACTGTCTTCTTGAGAGCCTGAACATCCAGTCTCATCGACACTCTCACCTGGTGGTGTGGTTGGGCAAGCATCGAGATCGTTGGTAATACCATCGAGGTCGTCGTCTTTCTGTTGCTCGGAACATCCCATCGAATCAACGGATTGACCGGCAGGTGTATCGAGACAAAGGTCAGGAGTATCACCGTTTGAATTGTCGCCGTAGCCATCACCATCTGCATCGAACCATTGTGTCGGTTCAGCAGGGAATCGGTCAGCAGCGTTTCCATTTTGATTGTCGCCATATCCGTCTTCATCAGCATCTTCCCATTGAGTTCCATCCATAGGGAAAGCATCAGGGTCATTTCCTGCTTGGTTATCGCCGTAGCCATCGCCATCTTGGTCAGTCCATTGGGTTGAATCAGTTGGGAATGCATCACCGTTGTTGCCGTTTGGATTGTCTCCGTAGCCATCACCATCTGAATCGGACCATTGCGTCGAATCAGTTGGGAATGAATCAGGTGATGTTCCTGCAGGATTATCGCCGTAGCCATCACCATCTTGGTCAGCCCATTGGGTTGAATCGGAAGGGAAAGCATCGCCATTGGTCCCTGTTGAATTGTCACCGAATCCATCACCATCGGAGTCCATCCATTGTGTGGAGTCTGTAGGGTATTCATCTGCATAGTTTCCAGCAGCATTATCGCCGTATCCATCACCATCTTGGTCAGCCCATTGGGTAGCATCATTTGGGAAAGCATCGGATGCGTTACCGTTTGGATTATCTCCATAGCCATCGCCATCTTGGTCATCCCATTGTGAATTGTCGAGAGGGAAAGCATCGGGTGAATTACCAGTTGGGTCATCTCCATAGCCATCACCATCGAGATCGGAATATTGGCTGCTGTCGAGCGGGAATGCATCGACAAGGTCATTGTAACCATCACCATCAGAGTCTTTCTGGGAAAGTTCACAGCCGTCTTGGTCGACGATTGCGCCAGCGGTTGTATTGGCACAGAGGTCGTATTCATTGGCTACTCCATCATTATCATTATCGATGGTCAATGAGAAACAATCACTGTCACCAATTAATTGGACATTGGCATTTGAATACAGATTGACAATAACACAGTAAATACCACTCATGTTCGGTGTGGAATAGGTGAACGTTGGCATACTCATGTTCTGGGCAGTAGCGGTAAAGTTGGTGAGTGTCGAAGTAGCAAATGATGCCCCTGAATTATCGGTGACCAAAATTTGGTATTTGTAATCATCACCTGTGACAAGGTCACTGCCTTTTACCATCACATCATTGGTTGAAGCAGTCGAACTCGTCGAATAGGAATCGATCAACATGGTCGGGAGTTGAGGGATGAACTCATCGTCATGGAATCCGATAAACCCATCAAATGCTGTAAGGTTGAGGGGTGTATTGTTGTAAGAAAGTAAAGCCACTAATCCATGCTGATTCATCGTTGTCGGCCCATTCCATGCCACTTGCCACGATTTTGTGGTCAACGTGGATGTAGTGAACGTGACGTTCATTTGGTCAATTGTTGATACTGCCAAAGCCATATCTACATCCATTGAGTTGGTATAATTCATATCAAATTCGTTAATGTCATAGACAAACCACCAAAGAGAATAGTCGGTATTTGCGGTAAGATTGGTAGCATCAATCACACCAGTCGTCGAAGATGTTGCAGAGGCTTCGAGTATTTCGATGTAGATGCAATCATCATCTTCATCAAGCATTGAACCCGTTGAATCTTTCAGGACTGAAGTGGAACAGAACTCAGATTCTACCATCATTGGTGCTGCTGAGGTTGTATTGGCCATCATTGTAGTCGCTGTTGCATTGATCGTTCCATTGGTTGAAGCAGACCAACTTTCAGTATCATTCATGAAAAATTGGGCCGTAGAATGATTATAGAGGTATGAATCTCCAATCGTTAATCCTGTGAATTCAAGCATTGAATGTGTCGTATTGGCCATGGTGACAGAAACGGATTCAAAGCTTTGCCCTCCACCAGGCAAATTCGTGGTAATGGAAATCGCATAAATATTTGTGGCGCCCTGCCATCCATATACTTGCAAATAAGTTGTTTGATTGGATGTTGAAGTGACGGTCATCGATTCGACACTCCCCGTCGTACCTGAACTTGAAAGCCAATTTCCTGCCGCGGAATTCCAGCCTGTGTCAATATCGCCGTTCAAGCCGTTAAACGTGATGTTTGCGTAATAGGTTACGCCAGTAATCATATCTATTTCGAAATAATCAAGGTCAGACGAGGTATGAATTGAGAGACCTGTGCAAATAACAGGCAATGTTGACGATTGTGATGCAGTTCCAGTCGTATCGTTTGGTTCAAGAATATCAGAGACGAGCGTTCCGGCGCCAGAACAATTGGTAGGCGTTGTTGTACCGTTTCCACCTGTTCCATTGCCCGACGAAGTACTGAACAACCAAGCGTCAAAAGCATAGGAACCATATCCCGAATATCGAATGATCTGGATGTAAATTGTGCCACCATGGCCAGACGTCGACTGTGAAGCGTTGGTTGAGACAATCTCAGGGTTATTGTTGATTGAAGCATCAATCGAATTCATGGAAGAATCATACATCCACAATTCGAAATCATTGGTAAAGGTGGAGCCATTTGATGAATTAAAGGACGCATTGTAAGAAATTTGAACAGTTAAACCTTCATTTGCATTGAGGGTAAAACCAATCCAATCCTCGTCATCACCTACATCTAATTCTCCATAACCAGTCCCTGATGAAGAAGGAGCCATACCACTCCAGTTAACCATGGCACCTGAACTGTTGATTGAAGTTGAGTTATCGGGAAGGTCCATACCCGAGCCGAGGTCGTTTTGATTTGCACCTACTGCAGATACTGTTGGGGCGACTAATGTAAGAGTGGTAAATACAAGCATCAGTGCCAAAAAGACGGTGCTGATTTTACTCGGGTTCGTTGAACTCGCAAAAGAGGACATAGACCCGCGATTGAGTGGTAGTTTAAGAGACTCTCTACTTGAACTCAAATTGCTGTTGGTGCAACATGGCCCTCTTTTTTGTCTTCTGGTTTACGTACTCGTGACCATACGCCACTCATTAATTCATCATGATGATTGCCACAATAGTGAAATCGGCGGTAAGCCTCTCGAAAGGAATAGGCTTTCTTGCCAGTTGCTACAAGAAAACCTTCGGGTGAAAGACGAGAGACAATGGTTCCTTCTTCCCCACACCCGAGGAAATCACATACCGCAGAGCCGCCCATGATACCGACAGAGGCTTACAGGTCTTTAATGGTCGTATTAAACCCAAGAAATATCCTTCAAAAAAGTGAAAAATAATCCAACACTTCTTCGGAAATTGAAACGAATTCTACTCTTCTTCGGATAATAGGAAAAGAATCCAAACCTTCTTCGGAAATTGGAACGAATTCAACTCTCTTTGGGAAAATTGGAAAATCATTCTACTTCTGGAATAGGTTCGATAACGACCAAAGGTATATTCGCCTCAATAGCTTGTCCTTCTTCACAACTTACCGAGATGACGGTTCCTGAAACGGGGGCTTGAATTTCGTTCTGCATTTTCATTGCTTCAAGAATAAGAATGACTTGCCCTTCAACAACTTCGTCACCAACATTAACTTCTACAGTGACGACTTTACCAGGGATATTTGCTGAAACAGTCCCCGATTTCTTCTTTTTCCCACTACCACTTCTTTTCTTTTTTGCCATGGGTGCGGCATCAGGTATTTCGATTTGGAATGTTTTCCCTTCGACAGTGGCTGACCAAGAGGTACCTTCACCGTCAATAAGGACTTCAAATTCAGTTCCGTCAACAATCACTTTTCTTGTCTCAGTCATAGTTTCACTTCCAAGGGGAACGGCTTGCTCGTTTCTGCATTAATGAGGAAAGGCCCATATTCATTCTACGATGGTCTTGAGACCATGCAAGACCTGGTTTACGAGCGATTTGGCTCGGGTCCTCTCCACTTTGGGCGAGCATGGAAATGACTGCAGCAATGGCAGCCATTCGCAAAGTTTCTTCATCATGATTTGTCATATAACCGCCTCACAGTGGGATGTTTCCATGTTTTCGAGCAGGACGTAATTCCTCTTTATCCAATAGCATTTCAAGTGTGCGACAAAGTTTGCTCCGAGTTTGATTTGGTTCGATTACATCGTCCAAATATCCCAAAGCTGCAGCGGTATATGGGTTTGCAAATTTCTCATTGAAATCTTCGGTAAGTCTTTGGCGTTCTTGTTCAGGATTGCGAGAGTTTGAAATCCGCTTTCGATGAATAATTTCTACCGCACCGTCAGCACCCATCACGGCTAATTCACCGGTTGGCCATGCTACATTGTAATCCCCACGAATGTGTTTCGAGGACATGACATCGTACGCACCACCGTATGCCTTGCGAAGAATAACAGTGAGTTTAGGGACCGTTGCTTCAGCATATGCATAGAGTAATTTTGCTCCATGTCGAATAATCCCACCCCATTCTTGACTTGTGCCAGGTAGGAAACCAGGAACATCTTCAAGGGTGATAATTGGTATGTTAAATGCGTCACAGAAGCGAATAAACCGAGCTGCTTTATCACTTGCATCGATATCGAGGCAGCCTGCTAATACTTTGGGCTGATTTGCAACTACGCCGACAGTATGGCTGCCGAGGTGACCAAAGCCGATCATGATGTTTTGAGCCCAATCCGCTTGAACTTCAAGAAAAGCTCCATCGTCGAGAATTTCAGTAATGACATCGAGAACATCGTATGCTTTGGTCGCTTGGTCTGGCATGATGGTATCAAGGGCATCACATGAACGGTCGATTGGGTCACTTGTTTTCTTATCAGGTGGACGCTCGAGGTTATTTTGTGGAAGGAGGTCGCATAAATCACGAGCTAATTGGATCGCTGCTTCATCATCCGGTGCAGAGAAGTGGGAGACTCCTGATTTGGTACCGTGGGTTGATGCACCGCCTAAATCTTCGAAGTTGACTTCTTCATTCGTGACGGTTTTGATGACTTCGGGTCCTGTGATGAACATATACGATGATTCCTCTACCATGATGACAAAATCTGTAATTGCTGGAGAATAGACTGCTCCACCTGCACATGGCCCCATGATGACTGAGATTTGAGGCACAACGCCGGAGGCACGAACGTTGCGAAAGAAAATTTCAGCATAACTCCCTAAAGAGGCTACACCTTCCTGAATTCGAGCGCCTCCTGAGTCGTTTAAACCGATGACTGGGCGGCCTGTTTTGAGCGCCATGTCGAGAACTTTACAGATTTTAAGGCCGTGCATTTCACCCAGTGAACCGCCATAAGCGGTGAAATCTTGAGCAAAGGTAAACACTTGACGACCATTAATCGTGCCGTGTCCAGTAACGACTCCATCTCCCGGGATGATGTCCTTGTCCATGCCAAAATCTCGGCAACGATGTTCGACCAATGCATCAAGCTCTTGGAATGAGCCTTCATCAAGTAAGATTTCTATTCGTTCGCGAGCTGTAAGTTTGCCCTTGAGATGTTGTCTGTCAATGCGGTCTTGGCCTCCGC